>Ga0123355_10006566_pt1 | contig 17256 bp, 9 predicted proteins | sample TergutEmb28metaG_3_FD_89872 | JGI IMG/M metagenome (GOLD analysis project Ga0123355, IMG submission 89872) | Embiratermes neotenicus P1 segment gut microbial communities from Petit-Saut dam, French Guiana - Emb289 P1 | ecosystem: Host-associated > Arthropoda: Insects > Digestive system > Gut ...
CCCTGTGATATGTCATTTGAACAAAAACTTTCAAACCCTGTATCTACCAAACCAAAAAACTGCCACTGATGAAGGTTTGACACTCTGGAAGGAGTGTCTGTCAGGCAGTACCTACCATGAGAGGCTTCCAAGTTTGGAATAAAAACTTTCAAACTGTGTGAATCAACTATGGGATTTTGTGGTATTTTCTTGTATATACAGGAAAAAACACAGTTCTAGAATCGAGTTTAATTAATCCAGAAACCCCCAAAACAGCAGTTTTAGTGCTGAAACTTGTAGAACCCTTGTTAGGTTGTGGACATACACTGTGGATGGATAACTTATACAACAGTCCAGAATTAGCAAGGCAGCTAAAAATGAAACATTCCATTGATTGTACAGGCACACTTAATTTGAACAGGAAGAATGTCCCCTAGGAAGTGCAAGATAAGAAACTGAAGAAAGGAGAAACCAATGTGAGACACTTGGGTCCAGTCACAGTGCTAAAATGGTGTGAGAAAAAAATGTAACTATCGTGTCAACAGACCACAGTGTAGACATGCAGAGGGCTTCTAAGAAAGGCAAGAAGAGAGAAGCCTTTGTGTGTGACTGATTATAATCACAACATATGGGGGGTCAACTTGAGGGACCAGTTGCCGCATATGTACATGGTTGAATGAGGATGACCAAATGGTACCTCAAACTTTTCAAAAGGCCAATGAAATCCACTGTTCCCAATTCAGTTGTTGCTTGTAGACAGGTCATGGGAAGAAACATACAGCAGCTCACATACAGAACAGAGTTAGTGGAAGGTTTGTTCATGAAATATGCACATACTGCAGGCAAGTGGCATGTGCGAGGGGGGAAACACATTTAAAAACACAAATCCAAGGCTGACTGAAAGACATTCTCTCAGAAAAGTGGCATCCAAAACTGAAAAATCAAAACCCCAGAGGAGGTGTATAGTGTGTTCAAAGCTGGGGGAAAAGAAAAATCAGTGTACTAATGCCATATATGTGACATGGGCCTTTGTTAGAAGACTGCTCTGAGCTGTACCACAAGCAGCTGAAGTACTAAGGTAATGAAAATTATTATACTGCATCCATATAGCTTTAAGATTTTTCTGTTAAAATTTTTTTAAAATCTGATCATTAGTTTGCAAACATTATTTTTTTAATGATTGTTACAGATTTGTCATTAGGGAATTCAAAACTCCTCCATCTGTGACGAATGTATGAATGTAAATGTCCCCTGCCACTGAGGGGTTAAAGGGTTAATTCCTAGCACAGTTAGAAGACTTGGTCTTATTCAAAGTTCCCAGACTGCCTCTGGTGCCCACACAGCCTCCTATTCAATCCGTACTGGTGACGCTTAGTGGCCGGGGTGACGACACACCCTCATCACTGCAGAGTTTAAAGAAAGAGTAGAGTTATACCTCTACTCGCATTCAGGGACTGTTCTACAGTGAACTTTACCTTTCTTTACCTTATTGGGGAATCTTACCCAGGGGTAAAGTGGCACAGCATGAATCAGATCACTCATCTCTACCTTGTATCACAATCACAAATGTGTGTACTCTATTTCTTCTCCAAAATGCCTTCACAGCACCAAAATTACCATAACACATGAAAGTTCTTATTATTCTCAAATCAGTACACCTATGCAAGTGATAATGAAAAATATCAAATGGCTGTACTTCCCAACACATCTTAACAAGCATGCTGGTCTTTTGGGTTGATATGCTGAGTAGCATGGTTGTTGATTCCTGACATTCCTTAGACATGCAGTTATCAAAAACCCTGCTACTCAGGGTAACAATCCAGAAGACCAGAAACCTCAACACCAGCACCGTGGAATTCTCCAATCTTGCACAGAACTAAGTACAGCCAAACCCAGTTATTACAGCATCAGTTTATGTGACACTTCATATGTAATGTCAAGGCATTGTGTGGTACCAACTAATTCCTCACTTTTAACCATAACATTATACTCCTCAAATATAACACTCATTCATAAGAGCACAAAATATTCAGTCCTCTGCATGATGTTACAACTGAGTTCGACTGTAGCTTCACATCTCACCCAAAAATTCAGGTTTCAACTTTTAACCTAGCTGCTGCAGTAAGCAAGGCAAACTTTCTCTTGCTAAACCAGTATTTTGATCTAAAAAAAATCATTTACAATCACTTTGTTGTTATATGCAACTTTATTTTAGTACAGGACACCTTTAACTGTATTCAAAATATTTATATATTCTGAAGTAGCATGCTCTTCCAGGATTTGTATTAAATGAATACATGTCTACTACCTACCATACAACACAAAGAAATAGCATATTTACCCAAAATATAAGACAACAATCATTCACAGTCTTGAATTTTCAAGAAAATACCACTACAGAACTTTTTTGACATTTGTACATGATTTTCAGGTAACACTCCAATTTTCAGATGATGAATTGGGAAAAAAAATTATTGCCTTATATGCAGGTAAATACAATGTGTATGTCATCATACAAACAATTTACCACATCAGAGAAATAGCATCCAGGTTCTATGGTCAGAACCATTCCTTTCACCAGGACCCTTGCAGTACGCAACCTGTTCAGCCCTGGCTCAGTGGGACGACTTGGTGTTCCCTCCAAATAGCCACCCACGTCATGGACATCCAAGCCCAACAAATGACCCAAGCCATGGGGCTGGAAGACTGCACCCATCCCAGCCTGCACACAGCAATTTGAAACATACAGAATGCTGGAAGTGTATGCACTCAGCTAACAGACTACTACACTAGTACTACTGAGAAGTTACAACTGTGCAAAACAAATGATTCCACACAGAACTCATGAAGCCCACTTTCCTATTGCCAAATTCAGTTTTTAAAAAGCTTGTGTTACTGATATCTTATTTATATGGTGCACATTTTTAATCCTACAGTGTACAATGATCACTCCAAAAACTCAAAAGAAATCTTATCAGCCGACTTTCTTTCCTTTGAACCCTACAGGTTGTACAGACAATATTTAAAAATTCTTCCTACAAGAGAAAAAAATGTTTCCATAAAAAAATAAGACAGTAATATAAATATAAATGTAACATTGTGGTGCATTCGCATAACCACTGTTGCCATGGAAAATCAGTAAGTGTTACATATTTTGAGTGTGCATCTGTAGCCTTAGTTATCCAGCAAGCAATGTACAAGCAACATTACTGCCACTCCCCAACTTACATAAGGGTTGCGTTCCATGGAACTTTTCACAAGTCAAATTTTACATGTCAGAATTTCCCTAAATTAAAATGAATTAATTTTTTTTTTTAATCTCACGCGCAGGAAAAATTACAAACATGTGCTTCTAAATGTACAATAAAAGAGTAGGTCAACACCATTCCTGTATTTTTGCCATCCTAGTCGGGACCTCCATTTATTTCCTTTGGGAAGCAAAATATGTTTCCACAATTTTTTTATGTTTGAACCGGCCGGCAAAAATTTACATACAGTTGAATTTACATAAGGTGAGTATTATGCAGGTAAGGGAGTTACTGTATTATGTTGTCATCTATGGGCTGCCTGACTATACCATAATTTTTCAGTCTAAAAAATGACAAGATATTCAGAAATAACTTACTTAACACAAAATGTGTTTTTTTTTCTCAATAATCGTTGTCTGAAACATTTCTCATTCTAAGAAGAATTTACAGAGACATGATCATAATCACACAACGGTCTTCTAGTAAAGTACCCGTTATTCATGTGAGACTTAATCAAAGTTGAATTTCCTTAACAAATTTTCTAAAAATATTCAAATATCAAAGTTCAGAAAATCCATCCAGTGGAAGCCAAGTTGTTCAACGCACACAGACAGATGGACGGACAGATAGACTGAGTGACAGACAATATGATGAAGCTCATCTTTATTCTAAGAACCATAACAGTACACACAGCAATCACTGTGCTTTAAATCTACCAAGCTGTTCCACTGATTTCCTATCACATGAACTTCACCACCAAAACATGAATGGTTTAAAAGTTTGTTTCACTAGTTCATATTATATGTAAAACTACTTATAATAGGACTGACCTTCATCATTTCATCAACATCACCTTGAAGCAAGCCAGCATCACGAAGATTAGAAAGTAAGACACTGTTGGCCAATTTATGCATATCAACCCATGACACACCTACAATATACAATTAATACTTTTAATAAAACTCTGTACAATCTGAAAAATATGAAATACGTCAACATATTCCACTGTATAATGAACACAGAAGGTTACACAAGATGTAGCATTGATGTACTGTTCAGGTTGTACAATTAAAGACGGGAGACTAATTTAAGATCTTGAGTCAATGAGGCAGAATTTGTAGCATGTATAATTCTGACAGAGAAAAATAATTACAAAGACAAAGACAGACTAACATCAGTCATAACAGGTCCCTTGCTATTGCCTGCATGAGGTTTCATGCATTAGAACTGCATCTTAAAAAACAACAGATTTCTTGGGGGGCAAAAATTCAAGAGTTTAATACACAGAAAAGTAACTAAAGAAACAGGAGCTGAGGTTCCAACAGCTGTGACTATGAACAGTACTGTCTACTGATATGTGGCACTGTGTACTCAAAACGAACTTTACACTTTTCAGAGGATCCTTCTTCCAACCTGAGGATGGAAGAAGTGGGTTCCCCTTATATATCGTTAAACTTCCAAGAGGCTAAACTAAGATGGTATGCTTAGCAAAAATATTCTTACATATAACATCTTTTAAAATCCATCCAATCAGAAAACTCAAATGCTAAACTGATGCAACCCTTTGTCACCAGTCAACAGCAGTCTCTGCAAAAGACAGAGGACTTGCCACCCACTATTCTGCACATTCTTGGCTGATGACTTTAGGTGACAATTGGTTTTCTTAGCATCACATTGCATGTCAAAGTCATCTTTTAGTAGTAAAGGGTTCAAGAGGCCAAAACAGTGAAGCAAATTTTATACAATATACTGTTTGTAACAGAAACACTTATATTTAATAGCATGTTTAAATAAATAGCTGTGAATGCAATTATTACATGTCTTAAACTTTGTCCATTATTTATAATCTTCCTTTTTCTCTTGTGTCAACAAGCACCATACCAAAAAATTCTTCTGGCTAATTTAATGCACAGCAGGAAGATGTACATATGCTGTGTGGTGTCTTTTTGAAGTTACGAATTTAATAACATGGTTACAAGCAAACTAATGGATGCAAAATGTGAGCACATAACCAAATGGAACAAAATCCTAACACTCCGTGCTCATTACACCAAAATGAGCTCAGGAATTCATTCAGCCCTTAAAAAACAAATAAGCAGGAACCATATTCAGTTTAACAACAAATGCAATCTGTAACATCAATTATCTCAGAATTCATAATGTCTAGATCTTGTAAATTTCTTTAACAATGTACAGAAGTTAATGACGGCACATTCCTGCAACTTAGCACACATACCAGTAAAATACAATGATGTCTGATGAAAGGTGGATGATAAAGAAATTGCAGTTTCAATTTTCTTAACTATAACTAAGGATGAGAGTTCACAGAAATTATAGCCCTACAGCAGACAGTAGGTTTATCTAATGGGGCAACCCACACAACATACATACATCAAGATTCAGTAATGGAAACTTGAGTATTTATATTTCACCTCAAAACTATCAGTAAAACAGACATAACAGGCTCAACAAGAATCTAAACTAAAATCACATGAAAATGTTAAAATCTGTGCTTTTTCTTCTCTCTTGCCTTTCCTCTGTTCTCCACTGATGTCACAACACAATATTTCTGATTACTTTCTGATTCTGCTGAAAGAATTAAAAATTAAAGTATGTTACCTGGTTTGACAGCATTCATCACAGCCCTATTGGCATTCAAAACAGCATTGTAGATCACAGCTTGATCCTTGGTGAATTTCCCATTGACAGGGTACGAACATGTGATATCGGAGGTATAGCCACAGTATGAAGCTCCCATATCAAATGAACTACAAAGAAACCACCTTTATTAAGAACACTACATACAGTAGAACAATGTATACATTGTATTAGCTGGGTCAGTATTATACAGTCCTCTGAAGTATAAAATACAAAATACATAATACAGGGGATGGAACCTGCTAACACCAGTTTTTTCCCCCCCAGCGCACAGCCCTTACAACACTGTTAACTTTTTTGTTAGTAGTTATTACACTACCCCCTCTGGCTATCTTTCAGTCTTCCTTGTACAGTGTTTCCATTTCCATGTTATCTGATACTGTACAAAAGTTTACCGAAATTTCTTAGTAATGTAGTCTTAGTGCAACCTACAATTTCATGAAGAACTATCTCTTGATTCATAGCCAGACACCTTCTATTTAGTAAATCTTCTCTCCATCTCTGTGACTCTGGATGCTTTAATAACCTGTGAATGACATTCTCCATACCACTGCATAATGCACATGTCCCCCTACTATCCCATTCCTTATCCCTCTCAATTTTCAATCCCCCATCTAAACCATGCTAGGCCGCTTTGCTTATTCCTTTTACAATATATGAATATACATTACACATTCCAATTGTGTTAGCTGCAAAAGAACACTACCCTTTGCAACAATCTACACACCTAACAAGTTTCCACATTAACCTTTATCCTACCTGGGTGGGTATTTTGACATCTTCCTAATGTAAACACACACTTCACAGTTTGGTCCATGTCACTCCACCTGAGCTACACAACAGGTAAAACCCTCACTCCTACATACAGCTTCTGTGTCTTGACATTTTTAACAGTAATTATATGTGCGAAGTGGGATATTCCTGCTAGTAAGTAGTAAAGCTGTAATCTTCTATACATAATACTATGGAAGACAAGTTCCTATGAAACTTTGTAACCTATCTACCACACCATGCAGCATCAAATGCCAGAAAACCATAATCTTAGAAGACTTGAATTCAACTTCATATTTTATTCTTGTAACATTGCCACTGTACTGCATTCATCATAATTACAATGAAGGAGCTCACTAAAGATGTTTCAAGCAATGCAGCAATCATATCATTTTTACTATGTACATGCAAGTCTCAAATTTTCAAGGATGAATCAAGAAACAAAATCTTGATCTCAATTCAGGCAGTTATCTTTTAGTCCCAAACTCTGAGAATTTTGAGGTACATATGCAAAATGTGAGGGTTCCATGGAAATGTCTTCTGGGACATAATGCTGTACAGTTAAAAGGCTACTTACTGAAACTTCACGGAAACTTGTCACCTCCATCTACTTACCCACAAATGTGGACTTCACATCATCCTCAATGGACTGCCTCAGTACACATGAATCGAATTTAGCATCTGTACTAGCTCTGGCATTAAACCTTTAATAATGCTACAAAGAAAAAGTGGTCTGGGATAGCAACTAACTACAGAGCAGAAGGTCCAGGGATCAAAACCTGGTGGGGGTGAAATTTTCCTCACCAGTCTAGACCATCCATGGGGCCCAGGGTAAAGCAGCCGGAGCGTGGCGTTAACCATCCAACCCCAACTAAGGCCAAGATTAAAGAAAGAGAAGAGCTACACCTCTACTTCCTCTCTGGGCTTCATGGACTGTTTTCAGGTAAACTTTCCCTTTTTTACCTTAACAAGGAAAAACTGCCCTACTTACAGCTAAAATACCTCTCCTCCATGGAATTACATCTGTGCTTCAGTCACAAAGCAGTAACTCTTGCAACAAAAGTGGAGTTTTACTTTTACATTCTTTGCTGGAAGCTTGTACCAAAATGTAAATGAAGTAGTTCACAATTTTTTATTTCAGATTTAAAGCAGCATTACTAACTGTGCATAAAGCACTGTATGCACTCAAAAATGGCTGCAAATGACAAGTCCGAACCAGAGTCACATGCGTTACACACACACACACACAAAATTAAGAACTTGTAACATATCTGAGAAAGTGTGCTATTTCTTACATCAGAACCCATTCACACTGTGGCAGCAGAATCAAAACCCTGTCTCTCAGCAGGCCCCACATGCTTGCATTAACATTATTTAAGAGTACCCAGGTGACAAGTTACAGACTGGACAGCAGTGCCATCATTCCAGTTTCAATAAGGAGGGAAAAACAAGGCTTTCAAATTAACTTCATATGTACACAGTACATACATGATATGTGAAATCAATGTACCCATTTGACAATTTCAAGATGCGATGACTTGTCAGAAAATATATAAAAAAATGGTACTAATATTTCGTAACAGCACCACTGTGAACAAGTTTTATACTTGTGTGAAATCAAACCTCAATCAAATGAGAGATGCTCCTGGTTCTAATATAAAATGGGAACTATTTAAGACAGGGGTGCACAAATCCTGGAAGTCAGGTTACCAAGCAACTAAGCTTTGTACTTTGGGGTCCTAAGTATGCAACTTTCTCATGTCACCCTTTTGGTGACTAGAATTTTGAAGTAGCTACTCCATTTTTGGAAAATCCGTGGACCTCTGATTTAACATGCAAGATCAAAAACAAAACTAGAGTTTAACGCAAAACAGTTTGCTTGAATATTTATTGTATTCTGCTCATCACAACCTGCACTCCCCACCCCAATATTCATGCTTGAAATTTATCCCACGAGGAACATTCCAGCCAGAAAGAGAAAAGATATAAGAACAACCATTAACAGAATACACACATAAAGCTACAATGAAGTATCACCCACTGTCACATGGTGTCTTCCCTTTCAGTTCTTAATCAAAATTTTGTACGCATTTTGTTCGAAGGATGAAATAATTATATCTAATAGACTAATGGAGAGCATAAACAAGAAATACAGCCACTGTATTGTTTGATGACACTACAATATATGCATGTAGCTAGAAATGGTGACTCATTATTAACAAACACATAAAGTACTGCATAACACTGTCATATTTAATTTGAATGGACACCTGCCTAAAATAATGAATGTTCAGGTGCCCTAGGATTCCATTTTAGGTAGGTTTTACTACAATATTTCTGGGGATAAAACATTATTCTTGTATTTTATAATACTGACCACATGTCTCCATCATTAATACGCCTATCGTTGGGTGCACCAGCATGTCCATAGTGAAGGACTGACCCATTATCACCACTACTACAGATACATGTATAGCCAACATGACGGCAGCCACCAACTAAGTACACATAGTTGAGAAATGTTGCTTCAGCTTGGTACTCCATCATTCCAGCATGAATTGTGCGCATCACATGAATGTGTGCATCTGAAGAAACCTTCGTCACATAGCGCAAGACCTCCAGCTCCAAGTCTGATTTGATCATACGACTGAAACATACGTAAAGTATATGATGCAGGATGAGCATGAAAATCAAAAACTGGTTAACATTTATACACGTATATAACTTTTACTCACTTTCACTCACATTAACATAAACTTTAATAATATATAAGTTAAGTGAATAAGTAAAATGGCAACATATTTCAGCACTTTGTAAGCACACCACCAAGAACCTAAAAATAAATTTAAAAAATACAGAACATAAGTACAAAAGTTAAAAAGGCAACAAGTTTCAACATTCAGTATGCCATCCGACAATGACGACATACATCCTTTCCCCCATGGCTCGATGGCTCACTAGTGGGCCAGGGCCTCCTCATTTACAAGGCTTCACAATACAACTAACACCCCCACTCAGTACGACACCCCTGGACAAGGTACATGGTACATCTGGGGTAGTTTGTGTACCATGTCTACGCATCACAAAGTATAGCAACACAATATGAACAGTACCTCACTGGCAAAATCTGACGAAAATGGGAGTTCATACATGACCAACGATACCAGGCAAATGTACGTCCCCTTAAAACTTTCTCAATGTTTACATACAAGATATCATCAGAAAATAACATGTGTATATGTTTATGGTTCTACAATTGATTTAATGTAATTCTGCCATGTGCATGTACATGTACTGCTTCCTGTAGAGTAAACAACCACATACTACAACTGAGTACTTAGTGAACTTCCAAGAACAGAGGATTTATACCTACAGCTACCATCCATAACACAGGTACTGGAAGCTAGATTTTTAAACGGTCTGAAAAATTGGTTCATTACACATGTACACCACCACAACTAGGAAAGCAAATTCAGTTAAGGTGAAAGTATTCTTCAGTTATAAAAACAATTTTGTTTAGTACATTCTAACCCAACCAGTAGACAGCCAAAAAATATTAAACATCACTGTTAAAATAGGGTGACTTCTAGAACATATGGAAACAAGAAAATTACAAGACAAATTAACTTAGTACTGTCACAAACTAATACCCTCTTAGTAATCACATCTGGATATATAATTGCACTGTATTTACTGTATTACTATACTACTACACTGAGATAGACATTAGGGAAACAGGTTGATAGAATGTCCATTTCTCTGCAATAATACCATTAGTTCCAGAAACTAATTTTGTCATGATGATGATGATTGTGTTACTCCTACTGCTGCTGCAGCTGCCACTATGCTACTGCTACTGCTACTACTACTACTACCACCACCACCACCAGACTTACATGGCATTACTTTTACATTGACTAACAACACTTCACATGGCATCCTCAGCTGACTTCAATTTCTCTACAAGATACTCCTCCAGACTTTTGGGATGAACCCGCAGTTTTGCCAGCCTATCATACTGTAACTCCACAACTTTCATTCCAAGCCGTCTGAAATGTCGCTTCCTCATAAGCTGCGGTCCAATAAGCTGTGTGCTACTAGCACAATAATGTTCAGGCACATGGATCAACACTGCCACATATATATTGCCCTCACGACGCAAGTTGAAGCGTATCGTAGATCCTCCCATGCCACTTGGATGTAACATGATATCAATGACATAAAGTGATGATGTTGGAAGATGCGGGAGAATCACTGAAGGTGAGATCCTATCATGTCCACCAATGATGTTGGCAAGAGGATCTGAAATGTAGTTGATCATGCGGTGGATTCTTCCATCCTGCCACAAACTCTTGGCTGAATGGTCCCTAGGAAGCATTGGGCCCCTGTACTGGGCACATTCCAGTGTCATTGCAGTATCAAACAGCTTCAGTTTTGACCTCATCTGTTTCAATACATTCACATCTCTATATGAATGCAACCGATCAAGAAAATATGGATTGAAGATTTTCTGCACAAAATTCAAAGGGAATTTTCCAAGATACACACATGTCAGCATTACATCAATAGCATCATCTGGACGAAACTGAACAAATTTTTCATCAAGAATGCTTTCAAGGACATTCCAAAATTTCAAACTGTCAGATGGCTGAAAGTTCAAAACACCAAATGGAGCAAACATTGCCTTAATTAAAAGAGGAGAAAGATTTTGGCCATGCTCAATGAAGTACCTCTCGCAACCTTTCAGGATAGGTTCTGAACGAAGCCGGAACCTACAACAGTAATCCATAATGGCTGCCAACACAGCTGCATTCTTAATTTTTAAGGCTTTTGCTTTAACATAACGTTCTAGTGATTTTGTTATTCCTGGATCCACATAATCTAATGCATAAAAGCCTCTTACAATCTCCAACAGGTCATCCTCACTCACTGTATGAATATTGGTGTTTGTCCAACTGGACAGGATGGCCATCATCCGAGGCGAAAAAAGTTTCACTTCAAATAAGATAGAAAGAATTTCTGCTACTGCATTTCCAGACAATCTCCACCAAACATGGCGAGACCTCCTTTCTAGAAGACCAAACACCGTTTTACGGCTTTGTGCAAGGAATGGCAAAATACGAAAAACCTCCATCACATTCTTCTCAGTTATTTCTTTCTCTTTATCTACCAGTCCAACCCATAACTTGTCCACATTTTCAGTACTCTTCTCTGCATTCATGCATGAACCCAACACTCTCACAATTTCACATACATGAATCACATCAAACATTCCATCTGTAACCCTTACAAGAATTTCATCACAAAGTTTGTCTCTGTACACAGAAGAACCGTTACCAACCATCTCCCGGCATACTATCTTCAATGCATCCAATATAATGTAGGATTCTGGACCTGATGCTATGATATTTATTAAACGATTGAAGGCAGCCGTCCTAGTGAAATTTTCTGATGTATCTTCCCCACTCCACACAAGAGCATTGCGGTACTGTTGATTATTTTCAAGCTCTATTATCTTTTTTAAGGCATAAAAGGCTACAAGAGGACTGACTTCATCATCTGGAATAGTCTCCAGAAGTAAGAAAACTCCCTTGGCCGTGAAACATCTATTGAAACCTTCCATTATTTCGGTGCTTTCCATATCATTATACACGTGGGGCATATGCCCTGAACCTTTATCCTTTTCTTGGGATGGGTTCACCGCACGTGAATGTACAGCCTCCTCATCCTTAGCACCGCCAGCATTAGCCATATAGCAATTGTGTAAACACACTACACCAATATCCTTAACCTTCCTCACAATTGTTGGTAATTCCTGTATATCCAAACCATCTTGCAAGATAATTGTTGTATGGCCTAAATCGTCTCTCTTATCGCATTTTAACACTGCTTCTGACATTGATAATCCACAGGCGGTTAATTTTCCCCATACCATTGATACTGATGAGGCGTCGTGATTTAGCATTTTTCCACCTGTGTTAAATATTTGTTTCACAATTAATCCCGACATTTTTAAAGTATTAGGCGGCACAATTTACAGCAACATTATTTCAAAAGTACAAGTATTTAAATTGCTGAAAACACCCTACACAAACACCAGTCTAAACCACACCGAACATATACACCGAAACTCTACACCTACTTCGCCCATAACCATGGTCTCTTGAATGGTACTGCAGGTCCAGCATCTATCAACATACTTACCATTCTGCTATTTCCGGATGCAACAGTTTGTTGTTGACGGTAAACCTACAAAAAAAAAAACACACTCACACAATAACTGATTTACTTAACTTATAGGAATACGAAACACTATCATTCTAAGACGATCGAAGTATTAAAAGACGTCAATCGGAAACAAATCGGCTAAACATCAGCGAAGGCAACTTCTGCCACAAATCACTTTCGTGTGTAAAAAGCATCAAGTACCTTTCGGTCTGCTCTGTTGTCAATACTAACTGCTCGGGTCATGTTCACGCATTAAACCGATTTCTTGTATCACAGCCTTTCATTGGAAATTTTGGCAACAATATGGCGACCCGATCCCAAACAACCTACATCCACGACACAACTCACGCTACTCCCGGAAAGCGATAACAGATGGCGGAGGTGTATAAAACTGTCACATCAAGTATAGCTAACAGGAATTATTGATTTCAGAATTAATGATGCAAAATACCAGCTCCAGGTACCAAAATATCTCCAGTAATTCAGTTAGATACATGCTGCTGTGTACTCACTGGCTAATTCCATCAAACGCAGCTTCCCTGACTGTAAGACTGCTGTCCGTATTCACGCCATTCTGAAATCAGTACACATACATTATCTTTAATAAATATACACAGACACACCATTTTGTATATGAGCGTATGTGTGCATGCGTGAGTGAGTGTGTGTGTGTGTTCTACAACTTATAATGATAACTCTGCATTCATTACCGGCTAATCATATACTACCAATACACGCAATAAAAATTACAGAAAGCAATGATTTTCAAAATCTGTTCCATTAGACTTCTTTCTTCCACTACGAAACAAAGTTCTTCATCTTTCTTTTTTGTGTAAAGGAAAAGACACAACTGTCCTTGTGCTTAATTCAGCACCACTCCATGAAGATATCTGGGTGGAGTGAGGTGTTGCTCCACGCATTCTGAACTTCTGCACAAGATGGAAGTAAGTAATCAGCTTCACACCCCAGCCACTTTACCCTCGCGGTAAAAGTTTCCTTGGTACCCACTGCAGGATGGATCGTCCCCACAAATGATTTGGTTTGGAGAAGATACAAAGACATCCGGCCCTTCCTGGAATCGAACCCTGATTCCTCGGTCGTCCAGCCTGCAGCCTAGTCACGATACTCATTGAGCTAACCCAAAGGAGTGTACCCAAAATAAATCAAGTAATTTAAGCCAAATGCTCAAACACCACTTACACTCTACGGGAAATCGTTAGCGTAAGCGCAATCCCAGTTACAGTTTAAGGTGTCTGTTACTGATCCCAGCGATGCGGTTAACGCAGAAATGGCTAAACAGACCGAGGGACGTTGACTTTGGCATCCGCACAAGTCTCCGCCCTCAGTTAACTCTTAGGTTGGTTGGTTGGTTACCCTTACACTATGGCCCCTTCATTCCTCTTTTCTTTTCTTTCAGCGACTAAATGGTGTGTTCAGTACCAGGCCTACTGTTTTTCCTTGTGTCCCTTTTGCGGCGTTTTGCCAGTCGCAGGGCAAGGCAGGATACATGAAAAAGGGACTGGCGCATTGAGCACTGCACACATTAGATAACACCGGAGACCAGCAGGGGAGAAGCGAAGCCGGGCCGTCTATGCTTACAAGAAGCATATCAACTGTTCTTATTTTGCTTGTTCAGTATTTTATTGCAAAGGCTCAATGTCTCTAATTATGGCGTCATTGCTAGTTTAATATCACGCTAAGCATTGATTTTTACACGGTAAATAAACATGTTTTGACGTAAACGTAATAGCCTAATCACTATTTTGTACTTTCACCTCATGTTTAGTATCGTCGTTCTTTTTAACTATCACCAACACAAGCCACAAACATAAAAGTCTGCACCACAAGGTTACGTAAATTGGCAGTTTACTGTCAAAACCCCAACATGTTTCACCAGCATCCTGTCATAATCTGAAGGCTCTTTTCCAAACACATGCAGCTACGAATGTCTACATTCACTATCTTAAATGACCGCGTTCATCGACGTACAAACACAAGTCTAGCCAGAGTTAGAGCTAGATAATATACTATCATGAACACGGGGTATCTCAAGAGCGTATTGGAACTAATGGTGATTGGAAATAGAGTGAAAATGGATTTCAAAGGCGTTCACCTACGAGTATATCTGACGTCTGCCTTGATAACACAGCAAAGGAACACTGAAGAAGAACCATAATGGGAACACAGAAAAAAAAGTTATTGTCTCAAGTGTGTAAGATCCTTAACCATATCCTCTGGCTTTGAAACTGGTGAGCCGGGATAGCTCAGTCGATATAGCGACTCGTTACGGGCTGGACAGTGCGGGGATCGAATCCCGATGAGGGCGACATTTTCCATACCCATCCAGGCCGACCCTGGGGCCCAAACAGCCTCATGTACAGGGGTAGCGGGTCTCTTTACCGGGAGTAAAGGGATCGGAGCGCAGCGTTGAAAATCCACCAGCATCCATCGTCGAGGTAAAAGAATGAGAAGCGCTGTAGTACCTCTACAGCCTCCCCCACCCCACCCCCCGCTCAAGTCTACATGACCTATTCTAGGGTGAACTCTATACCTTCACTTTTTACCTTCATGTGCAACTGTTGAAACAAAGTAATATAGCAATACAGTGTTGTCTACATTCTTGGTTACCTCTGTCCGACTTATATATATATATATATATATATCCATGGCTCGACAGCCCTAGTGGGCCTAGGCCTCCTCACTGTTGAGGTTTCTAGATCACACTCAGCACACCACATTCGGTAGAACTCTGGACGAGTGATCGGCGCGTCGCAGAGACCTCTACTTGACAACACATAACACGTACAAGAGATAAAACATCCACGCATCCGGCGGGATTCGAAACCACAATCCCAGCAAGCGAGCAGCCGCAGACCCACGCGTTAGATTGCGCGGCCACTGGGAACGGCCACTGCACGCACACTCATAAGTGTACGCAATCACATTCAATAAATGCTAGCCTCATTTCGTACACAAAGATCATAAGATAAAGGTAAGGCGCCTGAACGACCACCGGAAATTATCAAGGTCAAGTAGAAGAGTTCTTTAACCATACCAACAGGGTGACACAGGACACGGCCCTGACATCGGACAAAGCCAGCCATATAATTTTATTAACGCGTGCTTTTTTTTTCGCATAAGAAAGAACCAGGCAAAAAGAAATCCTACACAGAAGATTTCCGATGTGTTGTTGGGTGAGTGGTTCACTGTGTGTGTCTACCTTCAGCGTCAGGCAGTGCTGCTTGACCCTGAAGATGAAGGCACTAGAATCTTTCGAAACGAAGAGAACCACTCATCCAAAGACACAGTTTCTTATTCCAGAAGATTCGAACCCTCAGCAACGCAGCATTCAGAACCTCGATTCTCGCAAATCCAGCTCTGGATTTTAAAAACCGTAATTACTATCGGTATTTCAAGAAACATTAAGAAGAATGTTCCCTTGTCAGACGTAAGACGTTTAATGGTTGCAACGCTAAAGACTGTGGGAAGCCTATTTAAGAAGAGTAGGATCACCCCTCAGTAAAGGAACAAAAAATATGGATGCAAGTGGGAATGCTTTTAATTTTGAGTAGCACAAAAATAAATTTTGGGAATAAACTGCAAGAACTGCAAGCTCCAAGATTCTCATACAGGAGTTGTTCAAGACTCCATTCTTCTGGGATACGACGCTCTGTCGTTGGGTAAGTAGTTCCCGACGTTTCGGAGGATTGTAATGCCCTCATCTTCAAGATCAAGCAAACCTGAAGAAGTAGGCACTACCGTCCTTCGAAAGTGCAGGAACTACTCGCCCGCCGACAGAGCGGCACATCCCAGAAGAATGGAATCAGTGCGTTTTTTCCGTGACATAGTTTGAATATTGTTAACGACACGGTCATTTATTAAGTTCTAATTTCTCTGACAGACCACAGGGAATGTACTGTGGTCTCAAAGGAAATGAATTTTTCGGAAATGCAAATTGTAAATTCCTAAAGCATACACAATCCCCCCCCTTCCCCAGCTTCCTGGCACGACAGCCTCTAGCGGGCCAGGGCGCCTCATTGTCGAAGATTCACGATCACAATCAGACACTCCACACTCGGTACAGTTCCTCTAGATGAGAGATCAGCCCGACGCAAAGACCTCTGCCTGACAACACACAACACTCACAAGAGACATATATCCATGCCCCCGGTGGGATTCGAACCCGCAATCCCAGCAAGCCAGCGGCCGCAGGCCTTAGACCGCACGGCCACTGGGATCGGCGATGCATATTTATTAAGTCTATTATAAATAGTATATAAATTTCCGTCAACACAACTTTAATTGTAGGTTTAAAATTACTTACAACATGTTTCGACCCTTGGGGGTCATCATCAGGTCGAGCTTAAGAACC
>Ga0123355_10006567_pt1 | contig 17255 bp, 21 predicted proteins | sample TergutEmb28metaG_3_FD_89872 | JGI IMG/M metagenome (GOLD analysis project Ga0123355, IMG submission 89872) | Embiratermes neotenicus P1 segment gut microbial communities from Petit-Saut dam, French Guiana - Emb289 P1 | ecosystem: Host-associated > Arthropoda: Insects > Digestive system > Gut ...
AGCAATGGCGGCCGGCGAAAGCACGGCGCCACCGGACGGCGCCAATATGGACCGCCATCCGGCAACAAAATGAAGCGTCGATTGTAGCATCGAAGACATAATGATCTCCTCCTTCGTTGAAGCGTGCGGCACCCCATCGCATCCGTCATGCGAGCGCTTTGTTCAGACTTTTCCGGGCCCATGACGCGCCGCCCGAATGTCTGGATCAGCGGCCGCTTGAAGAAATACCTATATCGGACTGGCAACATCGTGCAGATTGTGGGGCCCACGGCGTTTCTCCTCGAGCCTCCTGACGGCGAAACAAGTGCTGAGGCATCGACCGTCTTATTAAAGGCGTTTGTCGGAGAGGAGCTTTTCGACATAGCAGCAGAGCCTTCGCTTCGAACGATGAGGATTTATGCGCAAGCGATTCCGCATTCTTGGGGTGGTTTCCGAGAAGTTCTGAATAGGAGCCCCGCGCGAATCATCAAATATTCGTACCGCACACTAGCTACTCCTAGATAACGAGGCCGCTGGGCCGTCACTGCAAGCCGCATGGCCGGCGGCTCGCCGCCGCCGAGCACCATCACCAGGTCGTATTGGCCGCTCCTGTTGGCCCACCCCCGGCGGGTGACCTTGCCAAATCGCTTTTTTTGGTTCGGCGGTCACTTCTGTCCTCCTGAGTGCAGGTTGATCTTCGGTCGTCGTCCTAAGATATCGCGTCGTCTCACACTACTCGGACGGCACCCGTGCGCTGGTGTGGTGATTTTGTTTGGCGAGTGCTACTCGCGCCACATCCTGTCTGAGCAAATAGAGTGATGCGGCAAGGAGAATGAGATCTTTCATTAGAAAAGCGACACGTTCAGTCATAGCCGGGAAGCCGCCAGCGGACGCTGCCCAGCCACCCGGCATAAATGGGATAATCGTGACGGTGCATATAAAGGTGACACATGAACCGATGGCGCCAAGAATTCCGAGGCTTTTGTTCCAGAATCCTAAAAACAAGAGGATGCCAAAGGTCCATTCCGCGGCCCCTAAAAACAAAGTAGCTCCCCGTATCCCGAAAACCGGATACAACCAAAAAATAAGTGGGCCGTTGCTGATAAACGGAATCAATGCCTGGGCTTCGTACTCCCACCATTTTTGATATCCGAAGAACAGAAATATGATTATCATCGACGCCCGTAGCAAATGATAATCAAGATCCTCTTTGAGGATGCCGAGCTTAACCAATATATCTATGAGAGGGTTCATCAAGCCCCGGGCAGTGGCGGGCCGGCTACTTCCAGCGCCAGTGCTGACGCCGACGTGATCGGTGAATCGATCCATCTGATCTCTTCGCTTCTGGAGGTTTCGTTAAAAGCCTAGGGATACCGCGCGAGGTTGCTTGAGCGGGCACGGAGTAGGCGGTACTCGCCGCCGGCGGGGCGGGCAATGAGCTGGGCCGCTTTTTAAATTTGCCACGGATGCGACTCGCGAAGGCTGATCCATGGTTCGACATTTAGCGTCGCCATACGCCCGGGTCACGTTAATCGCCGTCAAATTGCGTTTAGATCGAGGAATCCGATGTAGCGCGTGACGACGTCCACCCGGCGGCGTACGAGAAATATTCTCTGGCTGCTGCCGATGACACGCGACGGCGGGGTTGAAAACGGGGAAACCCCGGATTTCATGAAAGTCACCGTGGACGCGATACCGAACGCATATTCGGTTGCGTGATGATACGGCAGCGGCAATTCGGCAGATCAAGCCGTCGGTTATCTGGCATGTCCACTTGACCGAGCTGTTCTGGTGCGGTTCGCAACCGGTACAGCAGGCAAGTGAAGATCCTAGAAATTCTAACGTACGGGGCCTGATGGGCCAAACCTTTCGGTCTTTATCGACCGCTCATGGTGTCCGAGCTCGATCAATAACGCAGAGATGTACTCAACGAACGACGTGGGACCGCAGATAAAGTTCGTCGGGGTGTCTCGTGCGGGAAACCCGGCGTGGACGAGCAAGGATTCATCGATTCGACCGCGGTGCCCCTTCCAACCTTGCGGTTGCACGCGCGTAAGCGCGATGACGACTCGCAGATTGGAATCGTTGCTCGCGAGCTCATCGAGCTCCTTCCGGTAGATGATGTCCTCCATGCTTCGTGCGGAGTAGATCAACACCGCAGGGGTATGATCGTTTTGGCGGCGACGATGACGGAGCATGGCCATGAGTGGAACGATTCCGGATCCGCCTGCAATAAGGAATATGGGCCCGCCGGCCGCAACGGTCCATACGAAGTGACCTCCGATCGGGCCCCGCAATTCGAATTGGTCCCCCACCTTTACTTCGTCGACAAGATATGGGGAAACCTCGCCGTCGATCACGCGTTCAACGGTCAGCCCAGGGACATCTTCCTCAGGAGGCGTGGCGATCGAATAGCTGCGCTGGGCCTGATATCCATTTTCGGCCGTGAGTCGGATATCCACGTGCTGGCCCGGCAAATGCCTTTCCCAGCCAGCTACATTGAGCGACAGGCTTCTGACGCGCTGTGTCTCGACTGCGATGCCGCACACGATAACTCTCTTCCACGTTAGCCGGTGAAAGCGCGGCCGGCCATCATCAGTCACCTTGATATCTCTGCTCTTTCCATGGGTCGCCATAATTATGGTACCCGCGCGTCTCCCAAAAGCCTGGTTCATCCCTTTCCGTGAAACGGAGTCGTCGGACCCACTTGCCACTCTTCCAAAAGTAGAGATGAGGAACGAGTAGCCTTGCGGGTCCGCCGTGGGGCGGCGATATCGGCTGACCTTCATATCGGGTCGCGATCAGTCCCCTACCGTTGACGAGATCAGCAACGGGCACATTGGTTGTGTAAGCGCCGTCGCAGTGAGCCATAACAAATTGCCCCGGCGTTTGGACAATACCGGCCGCTTTCAACAGATCATCGAACGTCACGCCTTGCCAGGTGGTCCCTAGCTTCGACCATTTTGTAACGCAGTGAATATCCGTTTTTATTGTTGTTTGTGGGAGCTCCTCAAACTCGGACCAAGACCATTTTGCGAGCAGGGATCCGGTGAATTGGAGCAAGAAGGTCCAGTTTTCAAGACTGACCTTCGGCGTCGACCCCGCAGAGAGAACGGGGAAGTCATCCGTCACATACTGTCCCGGCGGGACCCGGTTGTTCGAAGCCTGCTCTTGGCGTTTCGACTTGAAGCCGCGAGAAACAATCGGCTTGTCCAAAGGAACCTCCTGCCAGTCGGCGTTGCGACACATCGCCCGCGGCAAAGATGCTGAGCGCTTGTTGAACTAACGTATGAAACTCGCGCATGCATTCCCGAATTGCCGAATTCACGGTGCTTCACCACGCTTAACTTCGAGTTGGGCGCTCGACAACGTAAATCTCGTTGCGGACAGAGAACCCCGCACGTTCGGGCACCCAGCGGACCCGGGCGTTTAGTGCGGAAACTGCGAGAGACTCAATTGTTGTTGGAGCGCATCCATGAAAATGACTCGTAGTGGAATCTTGGCGGCAACGGCATCCGTGGCGTGCGCCGCGATTGCGACGAGCCTGCTAGCGCAAACGAATGCCCCGAACGATGACAAAAGCGCCTGTCATCCACCGCAATACACCTCGTCCGGGGATTTAATTCTGCCGAAGAACTTTCACGAATGGGTCTATGTCGGATCGCCGCTGACGCCGAACGCGCTAAACGGCGGGCAAGCCGGCTTCCCAGAATTCCACAATGTGTATATCGAGCCTTGCGCCTATCAAAAGTACCGGAAGACGCACGTTTTCCCGGAAGGGACAATCCTTTTCAAAGAGCTGCAACTCACGCTCAAGGGCACGTATCCCGATGGATCACGACAGGAACCCTCGGGGCGAGGTTATTTTCCGGGACCGTGGAACGGTGCCGACGTCACCGTCAAAGACACCAAGCGTTATGCCACGACTGGAGGGTGGGGCTACTACAATTTCCATCACTCCGAACCCAAGGCACCTACCGCGCAGGTCAAGCCACAGGCCGAATGTGCCTTTTGCCACATGGCCAGCGCCAAGAAGGACGAGGTGTGGACGCAGTTCTACCCCTTGCTTGATCAATAATATCCAAAAGGCCGCGGATCTCATCCCGAGGAATCGGAAATATGAACTCTGTCATGCTGGCGACGTTCGCAGCTGCAGGTGTGGCAATCGGTTTCGCCGCATATGCGACGCTTGACGCAAGCGCCGGCACCGACGCCGCGCCCATTGCCGACGCGAGCGGCAATTTGCATGTACCTCAGGATTACAGGAACAGCTACCAGTTCTTAGGAAGCTGGGCCGTCGCGGCAGACAACGGAAAGGGCTCGAAACAGCTTCACGTTGTCTATGCGTCGCCTGGAACCATTGCGGCATTTCGACAGACCGGACGATTTTCCGATGGCGCGGTGCTCGTCAAGGAGGTCTATCAAACCGCAACCGCCCAAATGACTACGGGTACCGTCAGCCGAGCTCAGAATTTGGCCGGGTGGTTCGTGATGGTGAAGGACGCCAGAAACCGACACCCTGGCAACAAGTTGTGGGGAGAGGGGTGGGGGTGGTCGTGGTTCGATAAGGCCAATCCCTCAAAGACGACCTCAACGGATTACAGGATCAATTGCCTGTCCTGCCATGTGCCGGCACAGGCCTCCGATTGGGTCTATGTGACCGGGTATGCCACGCTGACGGGGCCGCTCCCCTGAGGCGCAAACTGTCTCAACTGATCGTGCTGCAATTCAATTCAGCGCCCGGTGCCAACAAAAGTGAGTCTAAGCAGAGGCTGACGACCAGACGAAAATAGGAGCTGCCGAGATGACAATGACGAAGGACACGAAGATGGAGATGCACTCACAAGAGATGACCCCGGGGCGTGACGGACATCTTTACATGCAGACGAATGAAGTCCGGAACGCCATCATCCATTATCATCGCGCTGCGAACGGCACTCTTACCGAAGTGGAACGTGTCGCCACGGACGGCGCCGGTTCCGGGACCTTTAAGCCGATCAGTGGCCAGGAGAGTGCGCCGAACGCCTTTGAAGGCGCAGGCAGTGTCATTCTCTCGCCGGACAGGCGGTTTCTCTTCACGACCAATGGCGGGGACAATTCGGTTTCCAGCTTCCGTGTCGGTGACGACGGCCGGCTCACGCAACTCGACGTAAAGCCGACCAGGAACCCCGTCGAGGGAAAGAGCGGTACCGCCAAATCGCTGGCCTATTCCCCCGCAAAGGGCATGCTTTTCGTCGTACACTCATTCGGGCCCGACCATATCCGGCTCATGTCCGTCGATGCCGAAGGCAAGCTCGCGACGCGCCCGGAGCGATACACTGCGAATACAAGGGACAAGACCGACCGCGTGCCGACCATGGGCGTCCTCTCACCCGACGGGAAGTTCCTTCTTGTCGGCACCACGTTCGATCAGCCGATCGCTCGCACAGGTTTGTATCCAGATGGCTCTCCTATTCTGTGGGTCCCGCAGCCAGACGGCAACTACAGGGTGATCGCCTCGAATGCGCCGGATCCCGATGGCCTCGTCGTATTCCCTGTGCGAGATGACGGCACGCTGGGCAACGCCATGTTCCAGGACGCCAAGGCCGGCTCGCCGTTCTATCTTGCTTTCCTGCACGGTCGGCCGGATACGTTCGTTATTGGGTACGCCGTCGGCGACGGATGTGCCATCGCAACGCTCGATGGAAACGGCAAGATCAACGTCGGTCCGCTCGTGAAGATCGATACGAGTCCGGGCCTGCCTTCTGAGTTGTGCTGGGCGTCGATCTCCCCGGATGATCAAATGGTATACGCTACACACTTCGGCTATAGCTACATCAGCAGCTACCACCTCAACGGTAATGAACTGAAAATCGCGAAGGATCCAGCAAGCCCGAAAGTTCCCGGCGATGGAACCGCCAGAGGTCTCAACACAACCGTCACGAGCGGGCCGAGCGACAGCTGGATTACGCCGGATGGTGCTTACCTTTACCAGATATACGGCAATGCAGCGAAGCTGGTCGGATACGCAGCACATCCGGATGGATCTCTGAGCGAGATAACCAGCGTGAAAATTCCTTACAACAGTCCGCAAGGCTTGGCCGGGTTCTAGTCGGACAAGGGTGGAGCGCGCTTTCCACGGTACGTGTTCCCGTGGCAAGCCGAGCTTGGTGCGCGCTTCACCTCAGCCGATCGCTCGATAGGAAGCCTGAGAGACGCATGCCTCACATCACGGATCCGCGCCCGTCAAATCGCTTAGATGGCGGCTTGCAGCGCGCTCGGGGCCAACTGAAGCTCGTTCTAAGCGGTTCTGGCGGGGATCACCGCATCGTCGACATTTACCAGCGGTGGCCGATTAGGGTGCTGCTTCCAATGAATGACAATAACGACTCACAAGAAATTGTCTTGTTGAATACAGCCGGGGGTCTCGCGGGAGGCGACCGGCTTGCCTACGACGTGACAGTCTGCCGCGGCGCATCGATTGCCATCACGTCACAAGCGGCGGAAAAGGTCTATCGATCTCTCGGCGAGCCTGCGCACGTCACGACGAAACTCGTTGTCCAAGAGGGCGCACGAGTCGCGTGGCTCCCGCAAGAGACAATTGTTTTCGACAGAGCTCGGTTTCGGCGACATACGGAAGTTGATTTCCATTCAGGGGCGGAATTTCTCGGCGCCGAATCGCTGGTGCTCGGGAGAACGGCCTCCGGCGAGCAAATCTCGGATGGCGAGATCGTTGACGGTTGGCGAATCAAGAAAGACGGCGAGCTCGTTTGGGCAGATGAATTGCGCATTGTCGATGACGCTTTCCTGCATCTCGAAAGAAGAGCCTTGCTCTCGAATTGCAGGGCAATTGCGACGATGCTCTTTCTGGGTCCCGATCTTGACAGGCGATTTCAACTCTTTCGAGACGTTGCTCAGGCAGTGGATTGCCATGCCGGGGTAACGGCTGTCGGCGGGGTTATCGTAGCGCGTTTCGCTGCCAAGCTGTCGTCGGATTTGAGGGCGGCATTGCAGCGGTTCCTTCTATTGGTGGAGCCCGCGCTCGAATCCGGCGCATTCCGCGTGCCGAAGATGTGGAGGTGCTGATGCGAACGGGCAGTGGGACAGGCCAATGAATCTTACCCCTCGCGAAAAGGACAAATTATTGATCGCGGTTGCGGCAATGGTCGCTCGGCAGCGACTCGCAAGGGGCATCAAGCTCAACTACCCCGAGAGTATCGCCCTCATATCGGATTTTATCATGGAAGGGGCGCGTGACGGGAAATCGGTCGCCGACCTGATGTCGGAGAGCAGGAAAATATTGGAGCGGGGCCAAGTCATGGATGGCATCTCGGAAATGGTCCGTGAGGTGCAGATCGAAGCAACCTTCATGGATGGAACCAAGCTCGTGACGATACACGATCCGATTCAATGAACAGGCAGATCTGATGTCAGAGAGAAATGCATCGAGGAGTCTCGTGGGGACGAAGACAGTCCGGGCCAAGCTCATCGCCATCTATGGACTGCTCTTGGCGGCCAACTGTCTTGCGTGGATCTGGGCGTTGATTGCCTTTGGGCGCTCGCCGCTTCTACTCGGGCTGGCGTTGCTTGCATACGGGCTTGGCATTCGCCACGCCTTTGATGCCGACCACATTGCCGCCATCGACAACGTCACGCGAAAACTGATGCATGAAGGGAAGCGGCCAGTGTGTGTCGGCTTGTTCTTTGCACTTGGTCATTCAACCGTCGTGCTGCTGCTTGGCCTCTTGGTTGCGCTCACCACGCCTTTGGTCGCTGCGCGCTATTTCGGATTCGCAGACTTGGGCGGCGTGATCGGAACGAGCATCTCATCCGCTTTCCTTTTCGCCGTTGCGACCGCAAATATTGTCGTCGGCATCCTGGTCTATCGAGCAATGCGGGCGCTGCGTAGCGGCGCTACCCTTGCGAGGCAGGATTTCGAGCGAGGCGTTGCAAGCGGGGGACTGCTGAGCAGAATTTTTCGCTCTGTTTTTCGACTGGCGACCCACAGCTGGCACATGTTCCCAATCGGCATTTTGTTTGGGCTCGGGTTCGATACGGCGACCGAGATCGGGCTCCTTGGGATTTCGGCAAGCCAAGCGTCAAACGACATGTCAGTCTGGCCCGTCTTGATCTTTCCTGCGCTGTTTACCGCCGGGATGTGTGTCGTCGACACCACAGATGGCGTGCTGATGCTCGGCGCATACAGCTGGGCCTGCACCCAACCGATGCGGAAACTCCGCTACAACCTCGCCATTACCTCGGCATCGGTCGTGCTGGCGCTAGTTGTCGGCGGCGCGGAGATCGCCGGATTGGTTGGCGACTGGCTGGGCGTGTCGGGCTCAATCTGGACGACAATCGGATCGCTTCAGAATCATGTGACGGGGTTCGCCGTGGCGATTACCGCGTTCTTCATCGGCAGCTGGGCCATATCGTATGCGATCCATCGGTCAGCGACGGCTGGCCAGAAGAGGTTCCGGTGATCTTAAAGCGCGTCAGGATTGCGGAGCCCGTTCGATGATACCCGGTGAGATTCTGGCGCAGCCAGGGGAAATTGTTCTCAACGCCGACAGGTCGAGCGCTTCTCTCGTCGTTTCAAACACGGGAGACAGGCCCATTCAGGTGGGCAGTCACTATCATTTTGCCGAGGCGAACGGGGCGCTCGAGTTTGACCGTGAGGCGGCGTTCGGATGCCGGCTCGACATTCCCGCCGGAACGGCCGTGAGGTTTGAGCCGGGTCAACGTCGTGAAGTGAGCGTGATCCCTTATGGCGGCGTCCGTCGCATATACGGGTTCAATCAACAAGTTATGGGCGCGTTGCCGCAAGCTTCGGCACACTGAGCGCGGCCGCTATCGAAGGAAGCTCAATGCCAAGCAAAATGAGCCGAAGTGCCTACGCGCAGATGTTTGGCCCAACTGTCGGAGACAGAGTCCGTCTCGCCGATACGGACCTGATCGTCGAAGTCGAGCGGGATTTCACCGTCTATGGCGAAGAGATCAAATTCGGAGGCGGTAAGGTTATCCGCGATGGAATGGGTCAATCTCAGCGGTCGCGACGTCAAGGTGCGGTCGATACCGTGATTACAAACGCCCTTATCGTCGATTATTGGGGCATCGTGAAGGCCGACATCGGGCTCAAAGACGGTCAGATAAACGCCATCGGCAAAGCCGGGAATCCGGACATCCAGCCAGGGGTCGATATTGTCATCGGGCCAGGCACCGAGGTCATCACCGGCGAGGGGAAAATCCTGACCGCAGGTGCCATCGATGTGCACGTACATTTCATTTGTCCCCAACAGATCGACGAGGCCCTTTATTCGGGCGTGACGACGATGTTCGGCGGTGGAACGGGACCCTCGGCAGGGACCACGGCAACCACTTGCACCCCTGGTCCTTGGCATATTCGGCGCATGCTGCAGGCGGCCGATGCATTTCCGGTGAATCTCGGCTTTCTCGGCAAGGGGAACGCAAGCTTGCCGTCGGCGCTCGTGGAGCAAATTGAAGCCGGGGCCTGTGGCCTCAAGCTACATGAAGATTGGGGCGCGACGCCCGCTGCCATCGATTGCTGCCTTTCGGTTGCCGATGGCATGGATGTGCAAGTCGCAATCCACACGGACACCCTTAATGAGAGCGGGTTTGTCGAAAATACGATTGCTGCGTTCAAGGGAAGAACCATTCATACCTTCCATACGGAAGGAGCGGGCGGCGGACACGCGCCGGATATCATCAAGGTATGCGGCGAAGCAAACGTTATACCGTCTTCGACGAATCCCACCCGGCCATACACTGTAGACACTCTGGATGAAGCGCTGGATATGTTGATGGTGACGCATCATCTTGACCGGCGCATTCCCGAAGACATCGCGTTTGCGGAAAGCCGGATCCGAAAGGAGACCATCGCAGCGGAGGACATTTTGCATGACCTTGGCGCGTGCTCGATTATCTCATCAGATAGTCAGGCGATGGGCCGGGTCGGCGAAGTGGTCATCCGTACATGGCAAACGGCTGACAAAATGAAGAGGCAGTTCGGGCGGTTGCCGGAAGAGACCGGGAATAACGACAATTTCAGGGTGCGTCGTTACATTGCGAAGTACACGATCAATCCGGCGGTAGCGCAGGGAATATCGACCTATGTCGGATCGATCGAGGTTGGAAAGCTGGCGGATATCTGTATTTGGGAGCCTGCGTTCTTCGGAATTAAGCCGGCCCTGGTGCTTAAAGCTGGAACGATCGTTGCCGCCGTTATGGGGGATCCCAACGCATCGATCCCAACCCCGCAACCCGAATACTACCGTATGATGTTTGGAGCGTTCGGTCGCTCATTGACGGAGAGTTCAGTGACCTTCGTCAGCCAGGCGGCCATGGAACATGCCCGAGAGTGGGGGCTGTCAAAGAAGCTCCTTCCGGTAATCAATACGCGCAATATCGGCAAACGTTCGATGATCCTGAACGGGGCGACCCCCGTAATGGAGATTGATCCGGAAACATATGAAGTGCGGGCCGACGGGAGGCTTCTGACCTGCGAGCCGGCGAGCGTTCTGCCAATGACGCAGCGCTACTTCATGTACTGAGGAAACGATGCTTTGTGCTCACGTTCACCGCAGTGCCGGTTACTGGCCGAGAGAGGCAGCGGACGCGGTCACCCTCGATTTCGAAGGGCGTCACCGCCGCCGCGCTCGCATCACGACCGACAACGGCGAAGATATACTCATCGAATTGGAACACGCGATCCCGATGGCCGATGGAGACGGCCTCCTGCTCGAAGACGGACGTTGGATCGAAGTACGGGCAGCCCCGGAGCAAGTCCTGGAGATCAGGCACCAAGACATCAAGGCGCTCTTGCGCATGGCATGGCACCTAGGGAACCGGCACGTCCCGACGGACATACGACCCGATGCTCTTCGAGTGCGCGCCGACCACATCGCCGAGGAGATGCTACGGGGCTTCCATGCCAATCTCGAGCGCGTGTTAACCGCTTTCCAACCAGAAGGCGGGGCATACAGCCATCATCACTTTTCCGACGGAGGCCAGAGCCATGGCTGATAGCGATCATGTGCAACCCGAAGCGCTGCTGCGGCTGCAAAGCTGGCTCTCGCCGTCTTTTCCGAGCGGCGCGTACAGCTATTCGCATGGCCTCGAGTGGGCTGTCGAGGCCGGAGAGGTTGAGGATCGACTCAGCCTTGTCGATTGGTTGGCGGCAGATATTCGATATGGCACCGGTCGAAACGACGCGATCTTCTTCAGCGAGGCCTGGCGCCTGACTGCCGGAAATGATCGCCGGGGCCTTTTGGAAGTGGCAAGACTCGCCGCGGCGTTTCGCGGGACTGCAGAACTGTCGTTGGAAGCGTCTCAGCAGGGCAGGGCGTGCCTGGCGACCCTATCGCAAGTGTGGCCCGGCCAGGTTATGACGTGGGTCAAGAATGCGCTTCGGGAAGGCAGAGTCGAACCCACCGCTGCCGTCATTCTCGGCAGCTGTACAGCCGAGCACGCCATACCGTTGGTCTTCGCTGTCACGAGTTATCTTCTGTCATACGCGGCCAACCTGATCTCTGCCGGCGTTCGATTGGTCCCCTTGGGGCAGACTGAAGGCCAACGCGCGATTGCGGAACTTGAAGGCACGATACTGGCCGTAGGTACGGCGCCAAACACAATAGATGAACTCGGATCCGCAGCGTTCATGATCGACCACGCGTCGATGAAACACGAGACTCAATACACGAGGCTGTTTCGCTCATGACGACGGCTATCGACCAATTTTCCGCGGTTTCAACGACAGTTCGCCATGGTCCTTTGCGAGTCGGCGTCGGCGGGCCTGTCGGCTCCGGAAAGACGACCCTTGTTGAGAGTTTGTGCAAGCACTTGAGAAACAACTACGACATCTTCGTCATCACGAACGACATCTATACGAAAGAAGACCAACTGATTCTGACGCGCGCCGGCGTGTTGCCGGCCGATCGCATCATGGGGGTAGAAACCGGCGGCTGCCCGCACACGGCGATCAGAGAGGATGCGTCGATGAACCTTGCGGCGCTCGAAACGATGAACAGACGATTTCCGGAGGCCGAGCTCTGTTTCATAGAGTCGGGCGGCGACAATCTGGCTGCCACGTTTAGCCCCGAGCTCGCCGACCTGACGATCTACGTGATCGACGCCGCCGAAGGAGAGAAAATACCACGAAAGGGTGGGCCGGGTATCACGCGCTCCGATTTGCTTGTCATCAACAAGATCGACTTGGCTCCTTTTGTCGGCGCCAATCTCACGGTCATGGAAGCCGATGCCCTCCGAATGCGCCAAACGCGGCCGGTTATCTTTGCCAATTTGAAGAGCGGCGAAGGCAGCGTCGATATTGTGCGGTTCGTCATCGAGAAGGGGGGCTTGCAATGACCGGCGCATGAAAATCGGCGCGGGCAGCGGCAAATGTCGATGAGGACACCATGACTGGAAACCGCGACAACTTCCATTCCTTCATCAAGCAAGTCTGCAGCGAAGGCCGCTATCGGATTTTCGCGGACCTGGCGCGACTGCCGGATCACGCGCCGTACGCAAGACTAGAGGAGAACGGCGCTAACCGGGAGGTGGTCGTATGGTGTTCAAACGACTATCTCGGGATGGGTTGCCATCCGGCGACTATCGAAGCCCTGGTCGATGCCGCCCGGGCAACAGGTGTCGGCGCCGGCGGCACCCGGAATATATCGGGCAACAGCCACGCGATCGTCGAGCTCGAGGGCGAACTAGCCGATTTGCACCACAAGGAAGCTGCCCTCGTTTTTTCTTCTGGCTACGTGTCGAACGAGGCTTCACTCGGCACCATCGGGCAGCTCTTGCCGAACTGCCTGATAATGTCCGACGAGAAGAATCATGCCTCCATGATCGCCGGAATCAAGGCAAGCCGCGCGGAAAAGCAGATCTTCAGACATAACGACCTTGATCATCTCGAATGGCTGCTCAGGCGATACGGCGCTCAACGGCCCAAAGTCATTGCCTTCGAGTCGCTCTACTCGATGGATGGCGATATTGCACCCGTCGGACGGATTTGCGATCTGGCGTCCAAATATAACGCGCTTACCTACCTGGACGAGGTGCACGCGGTCGGTCTCTATGGACCGCACGGGGCAGGAATCGCAGAACGTGAAGGTATCATGGGCAGAATCGACGTGATGCAAGGAACGCTGGCGAAAGGTTTCGGCGTCGCTGGCGGTTACATCGCGGCAGACGCCGTCATCTGCGATGCAATCCGATCGGCGGCTCCAAGCTTTATCTTCACGACGGCCATGCCGCCACCGATCGCGGCCGCGGCCAAGGCAAGTGTTGCGCATTTGAGGAGGTCAAACACTGAACGGGCAGCTCACGCTCTACAGGTTGAGAAAACGAGGAGCGCTTTGCGCATGGCCGGCATTCCCATGATGTGCAATGAATCACATATCATTCCTATCTGCGTCGGCGATCCTGATTTATGCCGAACCGCGGCCGCGATTCTCATGGAGCGGTATGGCATTTACATTCAGCCGATCAACTATCCGACGGTGCCGCGGGGGACCGAGCGTCTCCGCATAACGCCAACGCCGCTTCACATCGATACATTGATCGAGGGCTTGGTCATTGCGTTGACAGACGTCTGGCAGATCTTGGGATTGCGGCGCGACCATGTTCGTCCGGAAGAGCGCGGACAGCGGTGAGATCGCAGAATTGGTTACGGGCTCCGGTCAGAGTGCATGGTCAGGCACGAAAGCTTTCGACTTGTGAAGTTGGATATTGGGCCAATAACATCGCTGGGAGGGCATGCTAACGATGCGTTACGACGACCGTTTCGCGGTGGAAGTGCCGCAATTGCGGCGCTACGCGCGCTTTCTTACGCGCGACGTCTCTGCAGCCGAGGATCTCATGCAGGATTGTCTGGTGCAGGGTGTTAGCAAGCTACATCTCTGGAAGGAAGGCAGCAATTTACGCGCGTGGCTTTCGACAATTCTCTATCACGAGTATGTGAACCAGGTCCGTCGCTCGGCGCGCGAAAGAGCGATTCTTGGGGAACTGGAACGCGAGAGCGATTCTTCCTATACGGCAAACCAAGAAACGCGGATTGAATTGCTTGACCTTAGTCGCGCCATCGATCGTATACCCGCACCGCAGCGCGAGGTTCTCCTGCAAGCGGGGATTGCGGGACTGCGAACGATAGAGATTGCCGAAATCTTCGGTATTCCGGAGACTACCGTCCGGACGCGCCTCTTTCGCGGCCGGGCTAGGCTGCATCTGGAATTGGAAGAGCCAAAATCTCCCCGCCGCAAGCGGCAGCGGGGGAGCAAGCGATCCGGCCGAGGCGTCGATATTCGACGGAGGCAGCTTGGCCGCTAGCACTGGGTGCGACGGACCGGGTGATCCGACTGGTGGATCGCTTTGCCGGGTGCTTCACCGACCGTCAGCCGGCCACATACCCATAAGAAACGACCCACGCTCGGTGGCTGGCGCTCATACCAACTTTTTCGAAGCACGCTGACACTCGATCGGTTGCGGAGCTTCGTCACCGTACGTGCTGGGTCAGTCAGCTTTGCCCGAAATCTGCTGCTGCATGAAGTTCGCGAAAAGCCGCGCTTTTGCGCTTGCCTGTCGCCCCGTCGGAAAGACGGCCCGAAGATCGACAAGCGGCAGTGACCAATCCTCCAGTACGGAGACGACCGCTCCAGATGTTAATTCCGGCGCGAACAACCATTCGGAGGCAACCGCAAAACCGAGGCTGGCAAGCACGGCCTCGCGAACGGCCTCCCCGGCGCTTACCCGAAGCCGGCCATTCAGCATCACCTTGGTGTCCGTCGCTCCCTGCCGAAAGGTCCAGGCCGGGCCGCCGTCGCGCTGTTCGTAGATAATGGCCTGATGAGCTGTCAGATCAACGGGGTTTTGCGGCACGCCGCTACGCGCGAAATAGGCCGGTGTCGCGATTACGCGCCTCTTGCACTGTCCGATCTTACGGGCGGTCAGTGAGGCATCGAGCTCTCCCAACAACAGCGCCACATCGATCCCGGCTTCGATGAGGTCGATGTCTTTGTCGTCGAGCACGACGTTAACATCGAGTGCAGGATGCCGGGCCAGAAATTTCGGGAGACGCGGTATGACGTGCAGTCGCCCAAAGGTTACCGGACCACCGATTCGCAGAGGGCCGGACAGGCTTGCCGCGGATCCCCGCGCCGCGAGCTCCGCGGCTTCAGCTTCCTCGATCAGCCGTATAGCGCGATCGTAAAAGTTGCGGCCGGCTTCGGTCGGCGCCAGCCCGCGCGTCGACCGCAGCAGCAACCGTACGCCAAGGCGATCTTCGAGGCGCGCAATCGTCTTCGACATTGCCGATTGGCCGATGCGCAGTTGACGGGCGGCGCCAGAAAAAGAGCCGGCATCGGCCACGCGAACAAAGGCTTCCATTTCGGCGAGGCGGTCCATTTCAATTCCCCCAAGGAATGCAATGCCGGGCCAGGTTCAGCCTTGCAGGCTTGGCACATTCGGAAGATGCCATTGCTCCCTTAAAAGCGAATGCCGTCGGGCGACCAACCGGCCTACCGCAGAAATGATGGGGCTGGGCGGCTGGTATCGTTTTCACGCTCATCGTGGCCTCACTGACCCCGGTATCCTCTCATGTGTCGTATCCCCTGAAGTAAGAAAACACCAATCCGTCGGGCACTATCAGTATCTCCCAGTCCAGCTCGGCAAGGTGAAGGGTCTCGGAAAAATGAGGAATATCGCAGCGATTAAGCCATCGCGATGGTTAGCCATATCCATTCTCCACTGTGACTTGCACGGATTATGACGATATCTTGATGGCCTTTCGCCCCGCCGTCCATGCAACGTTCGGAAGAATCCGCTCATACCAGAGTATGGGTGGCTTATGCTTTTGCAGAGGCAAGTCCCTCCAATCCCTACGAGGGGCATCCAAATGGCTGAGAAACGCCTCCCCTCTAGTGCCTGCGTACAGGGAACATGACTCGTTGAGCAAGCCGGTTAGCGCGGACCATTTTTTAGCAGGCTCGTTCGGTTCGGCCCTCCGGAATAGATCCCGATCCCCCATTTTCATAAGACCTTTGGTCAGGCGGTGACCGGCCGGCAGTCCGGCCAGGAATAACCTATAGTCGGCCGAGCTGACTTGGTCCGGAATGCGTCGGCGCGCAAATTCCTCTACAGCATGATTGCTCTAGGGTGAGAACAATGCGCAGTTCGACCAACGCGGCAGACGGCGTGATCTCGACGGCCTTTGCGGCACCGAACGAGATCACTGTGCTGTTCGATGACAGGGCCGTGACTTTTCCGGTGCCGGCCGCTGCAACCCTTGCTGATGTTGCGTGGCGCTTGACCCAGGCGCGCGGGCCACAGCGCCGGCAGATGCTCTCGGTGAAAATCAGGTTGGCGAGAAGGAAGACGGCATGATCTGCGGGCTCGCTGACAAGGTCGTCGTCGTCACCGGTGGGAGCGCTGGCATCGGGCTCGGGATTGCCAAGGGGTTTTCTGAGGGAGGCGCGCGCGTCTTTATCACCGCCCGGCGCCAGTCCGAACTGGAGAAAGCGGTTGCGACGATCGGCGGCAACGTGGCGGCGATACAGGGCGACACCACGAGTCTCACCGATCTCGATCGTATCTTCGCAGTCATCGAGGCTCTGGCCGGGCGCATCGACGTGCTGGTAGCGAATGCAGGAGTCTACGAGCTCGGTCCGCTAGGCGCCATCACCGAGGAGCATTTCGACAAGACGTTCGATACGAACGTGCGGGGATTGTTGTTCACAGTGCAGAAGGCATTGCCGTTGCTCGGTGTTGGTTCTTCCGTGATCCTCATCGGTGCGATGGTGTCGAGCATGGGCTTCGGCGGCTGCTCGGTTTACAACGCTTCGAAAGCGGCGGTGCGCTCTTTTGCCCGCACCTGGATCGTCGACCTCAGAGGGCGCGGCATCCGGGTCAACGTTTTGAGTCCCGGTTTCACGGACACACCCAGCCTAGCTCGTTTCATGACTGACGACGAGAAAGCGGCGGCCGCCGCGTCGGTTCCGCTCGGCCGGATCGCCACGCCTGACGATTTGGCGAAGACGGCTTTGTTTCTTGGGTCCGGCGACAGCGCCTACATGACAGGCGCTGAATTGTTCTTGGACGGCGGCATGGCTCAGATCTGAACGGATATTTTTTTGGCGGACGCCTTTCGAGACGTCCTCGATATGGAAGAGAGGCGGTTCATGGGTGACCTCGGCGGGGTTGGACAATTTGGCTTTCAGCGCGGCGCGTCGGATGACTTCGATTGGGGGCCGCAAGACTCTGCAGCAGTCACGAATACGATGATG
>Ga0123355_10006569_pt1 | contig 17253 bp, 8 predicted proteins | sample TergutEmb28metaG_3_FD_89872 | JGI IMG/M metagenome (GOLD analysis project Ga0123355, IMG submission 89872) | Embiratermes neotenicus P1 segment gut microbial communities from Petit-Saut dam, French Guiana - Emb289 P1 | ecosystem: Host-associated > Arthropoda: Insects > Digestive system > Gut ...
AAAAAAATTAAGAAGACGAAAATGAACAACAGATGGTGCCAAGCTTCGCCGAGACTTACGAAGCTTTAGAAAAAGTTAAAGCGTTTTTCTATGCGCAAAGTGTAAGCGACGCGGACCGTGAAATCATCTTAAGTCTTGAAAAGTCATATTTTCAATTGAGGCAAAATTCTGCCAAGAAGCAAAAGACAATGTAAGACTTTTTTTGTTAAAAAAAGTGGTTTCCCGGATTAATCGTTTTCCCGCATTCATCGTTTGTTTTCTCCAACCCCTTGAAAAACGATAAATCGAGGTTCTACTGTACATGGTGATTGTAAAGTAAATACTCTACACATTAAATGGCTTTATATCCTAAAAGAAATGCTATACTGCTACAATTATTGCACTACTGTCCATGCGGTAGGCACAATTCTCAAGGATGCAAGCTCGTAAAGGAATCAGATACTAGATGGTAGTATTTGGGCTTTAAAATGATGCAAGAATTGTAGCAATAGGCCTATAGCATTCTATTTATGGGATAAAGTTCTATTAACACTGTGTTACTTTACACCATCCCTGTATATTGTACAGTTTAGGCAAGGTGTTCTGAATGCACACTATGTTTCCTACCTGAATTATGTGCCATAATGGATGACATGGCAGCACCAGTGTGGGGTTAGGCATTGCCATGTTGAAAAAGCATTAGCTTTTCCTCCATAATGAATGTTACTGATTCACTACTTAAACCTTTTTAGGGGCTTTACATAACTTTTGGAGTTGATTTTCTTCAGTAAGTTGGTCAACTTTTTGCCTGTTCCAATCACAGTTCCAGATTGCAGCTGGTTGTTCAGGTCCAGATTTCCACCACTACTGCTTGATTTTCTAACCCACGATGCACAGTACTTATGTACACAGTATCTTCACCATAAAAAGCCAATACATGACAGTGAATTCCAATTGGGCATTGCATTTCCATATATCAAAATCTCAGTAACTGTTTGCAGTTTGGTGAGTTTTGACTCAAGTGACACTATGCAAACCACTACATTTACCAAGCTGTACCCCATGGCAGACTGAAGCTCAAGAACAACAAACAATATGGGACAAGTTCCCTTCCAGGTCACAAAACTTGTGCGAGATACCTTCGCACAGGCATTACTTCCTGAACACCCCTTGCAATATAATGTATTGTAAAGTAAGGTAATGAGATAGCAGCTACTGTAATTGTCTACAGTGGCTAGACTACCAACTACACAACAGAAGTTTGATTCCCAGGAGGGGCAGGAGCATATTCACTTTGCAACAACCACGTCCTGACCAATAGGAGCTGGGGACCAATCACCTCCATCTAATGCCAAGATTAAGAATGCTGACTGATATATACAACTTTCCAATACATCAACATCACAAGTCGCATGATGATTTTTTGACATCAGTTTTACAGACTGGTCAAGCTTTCCCTCTGCAGTTGACTGACAACTGCAATGCCTTAAGTACTGGTTTCATATTAGTAAATCAGTACTAGCTAACCAACAGTACCACAATTTGTAAGCCAGCTACATGGTATGAAGAACCATGAAAGGCAATGTTTAAAACCTGGATCTGGATCTGTCAGTACTTTTGAAATCCTTGCCAAGATTAACCATAACAGTCTGCTCTGGGACATACCTGTTTCTCTAAGGTGTCTGCAGGCCAGCCACGTACATGATTGACCAGGTCATCTCGATAATGGTTGGCCAAACTGGGTGTGAGGTGTGGACCTTGTGGACGCAGTGCATGAAGCGAGCTGCAGCTACCAACTCCAGCTTGGGCAAGGTTCTGCAATGAACTTAAACTGCTGGGTGGGCTTGACACTGGAAAACAATACCATCCAGAATTAGTTATCAAACTATATATTTAGAAAGGAAATTTCATGGTTCCTACCAGTGATCCAGTGTCTTCCATGTAACTAACAGAATTTAAAATACAACCATGACCATTAACAGCCATGTTCCTAGTCATCTTGAGAAATGCTTGTACCAAGTTCCACATGGCAGAATTTTCTTGTGCTGTTCATTCCATGAATATGAAATACGGGTAACATTTAAAAGGATGGCCCTGGTTAATCTAGAATAAAGACAAATGGTGCTCACCCCATGAAGTAGTGTTTTAAAACCCACAGGTCTACAAGTTTTGTAGTTCTTCTCAGTAGAACATGCAAGTTCTTCTGCCATTAGGCTTTTCTTAACATTAACTTTTATTGTCATTACTGCTATGGATATTATTGTTTTTGTAACACATTGAAAGCTTTTATACTTAAGTAGGTTTTTTTTTTTTTTTTTTTTGTTTTTTTTTTTTTTTTTACACATTTTAATTTTTTTTTTTTTTATAGGTTTTTTTTTTTTTTTTTTGTGTGTGTTGTTAAATCAACTTTACAAGTTACCATGAGTTGTGAATAAGGGGTTTGTCAGTGCAGATAATTTATGGAGTATATGCATGATGAGGAGGACTTTGTAAGCAGTCTGTGATACAAGAAAAACTGTGAAATGCTGCCATGGAGCCTAATGGATGAATTCAGTCCTCATCACTACGCCAACAGCTTTATTAAATAAGCTTTACATAGCAGATTCTCCTAGTAATGTACCTGAGGGCGGAACACAGCCTGCTTCCGTCAACTGCAAGTAAGGTGAGTGTCGACAGGAACTGTGTAAACCACAACCTCACAGCTGGTTTGATATAAATTGCACAGAAAATGTCATGGAAAACAAGTCAGGATTTCTTGCGGACATGACAGTCTGTTTATAAAATGGGGATTAAACACAAAACTAAAACCTGAAAATACTTACATTTTCTTGCATCCACGCAGTCCTGACTTTCGGAGTGTGTGGGCGTGGGAGGTCCCTCTCCTATTGATGTGGTATTATTTGTGTCCACTTTCAGTGGTTGTAAGGGTTGTGGAGGATGCTGGTTACTAAGACCAGTACTCCCTCCTCCTCCACCTCCTCCACCTGTTCCTACAGCCCCTGGTTCAAGAGACACCTGTCTTGAAAGAAGCAGAGCTGTTTGAAGGGTCTGTAGGGCTTTTTGGGGTGACAGTTCTGACTGTTCTAGACTCTTTCCACCCGTAATCTGAGAAAGTAGACGTGGTAAATTGGCTAGGGTCACGGGAGGGCCTGGTCCAGGGCCTGGTGCAGCTACCGAACCCTGAAGTGGTGCAGGGACCATGGACGGGGCTGAGGATGTGGAGGACTGCTGGACAGGGGAGGGGATTTGTTGAGTACTGGACTTGCCAGGTGGTTGGTACATGTTCCTACCTGGAGTTAAGGAAGTCGTGCTAGTGGGGGTGGAGATGTGGGGATGTGGAGAGTGAGATACTAGATGTGGAAGGGCAGCTGCAAGCAACACTGGTCCTGCTGTGTTGGAGTTGTGATGCTCTGATGACGCCTGTGGTGGTGCCTGTTGCTGTTGTGCCTGTGGCTGAGCCTGGGGCACTGGTTGTTGCTGTTGGTGGGATGTTCCCCTGCCAGTGGGGGTGTGTGTGTATGATGTTTCTGAGGTGGGAGTGCTGTCACCTGGTGAGATGTCCATGTCTTGTGCTTGAGACTCACCTACAGAACAAGGCAGTAAATATATTTATTGTCTACAAGAGGGATGGGTAATATGTGTATCACTGCTAGCATACAAGTTTCAATTTATACATTACAGCCAGCATAATAAAAGACAACAACAATACAAAACAGAATTTCTCAACATATACAGTCATAAAAACTCAAATAAATGTCAGAAGAATCGCAGTTCTGGTAATACATCACTATGATTCCTTTCAGATTTTTCTGTCTCTAAGGTAGAAGCATCAATCACCTATGTATTACAGATTTTCAAGGCTCAGAAAGAAAAAATGTCACAGAAAGAACAGCTGGTATTTAGCTTTTTGTACCATTACAATAATGATGAACAAATCCATCATTCATTACTTTCATGATACTTCATGGAATATCATAAAATTCAGTCACATAAAGGTTGATCCAAGGTAGTGGTTAATGGTATTCTTTGTGGGCATGGCATACTCAGCACACTCGATAAGGATAATCAAACTGACCACAAAAACAGTAATCTTACCATCAAGATGTTTCCTCCGATCATGCGCTTCAGTCTCATCCCTGCTGCCACTGGACTGATTGTTCCAATATACATCCCTTTTGTCTGTCTGTCGTGATGAAGCGGACTTTGGCGCAGTATCCCTTGAATTACTTATTGACGGCCGAGAGTTGGAATGTTTATCATGTGCTATAAAAATATACACAACATAATATAATAAATGTGAGACCAACAACACTCTATGTGTAATACCATATATGAAGTGTTCTTCACTTACAGGAACGACTGCAACTGCTACTATAGTTTCTGTCAACTTCCCTATCTCTGGCCTTATCTCTAATGCGCTCACGTTCCATCCACTCTCGAGGTTTTTCCCATTGTGATACCTCTGTCTTGCAATTGTAGTAGTACTTCTTTCCTGAAGAACTAATGTGTTCTGACCAGTCTCCCACCCGAGATATGCGGTCTCTTTCCTCACGTTTTTCCTGTAAAAAGAAATGATGATGACACTTCACATGTCAAAAGATGGAAGCCCAACATAGCATCCCCCTTCTGAGTCATTATGACCTGTTACCAGAACAGGCCTGTACAGGGACTGCTTTACATATAGTGTGATGTGAGAGCAGTATTTTAGGGTATTTAAATTTTACTTAAGCACATCACAGATTGGCTGCATTTTGATCGGATACAATTTCTGTATTTCGTGATCTATATGAATAAAATGTGAAATGTGAAGTTTCTGGATAACTAATATGTATCTTGCATTGCCTCAATAGTATTCCTTGGTTTGGTAGTCCTCACACACTCATTCCCGCACACAGCAACATCAGAGTCCTGACAATTATACACAGTCTCTACTGTTTTCATCAGATGCACTAAGTAAAAAGGTAAAGCAATCCCATTACAGGCCTGGACAGGCCCTGAGGGTTCCAGGAGGTTGAGGCTCCCAGATTTCAAAACAATTGGCACATGAAGGTGGTAAGGTCAGCCCTATGCACCGGTCGCCTTTACCCCCAGGAAACATTCCTGGTACTCATTTCTCTTAAAGGCTATATCAACCCCTGGGCAATAGTGTGACCGGAAGGATTATGTCAATGAAAAATTCTAATGATACCACTGGGAATCAAACCTGCGACCTTCTTGATTGTAGCGCAGTGCCTCAACCAACTGCGCTACCACGTACCCCTGATGCACTAAGTAGTAGTGTTAAAATACCCCACACATGCTCAAGTAACTGCACACAGATAAACAACTGTAACAAGAAGTTATGGGAAGAATTTCTGACAACCAGTTTCCTTTCAGATGTTTCCATGTTTTTAGACACATGAAATTATAAATCAATGATTGTAAAATTTAGCAACACATTTATATGGATACTTTCTACCACTAGTTGTTCAAAACACCTAATACTTGTAAGATGTAGCTCAGAGTTTCAAACTGTTGTTGGTAATTTTGAGAGAGAGAGAGAGAGTGTGTGTGTGTGTGTCTACATGAGACACTGACTTCATGGATCACATATCTCATTATAAGTATGCCACTGCTCCAATGTCAATGAACTCTTAAAACATTTTCACAGGTAAAGTAAATATACTGTACTTTCATGTTACAAAATAAACTAAAGAATACCGTAACTTCTACAGTTAAGACTTTGGAAAAGTATTACTTATCTACATTTTAGCATACTGGACTTATATCTGGCAAACTAAAATACAAAGAACATGCACTTATGTAATAAGTTTTTTATGATAACAAAAAACTAAAGTGATTTATCTGTTGCACAAGGAATATACGCAAAATGTAGGCTGCAGAAGTTTGGCTTAAAACTTCTTGTTTCATTATACACACCACAACTTTTCTCTAAAAATTCAGTTCTTACATACTGTACTCCTCAGAAAAAGTAGCATGCATACCTGACAAGAATTGTGAAGTGGTTTTCGCTGAGACTCTCGAGATGATGCATTCTGTGCTGTTAATTTAATGGGGTGAAGAATAATTTTCTAAAAAAACAAAATATCACACAAATCAGAAAAATTCATATTACAAATAAAAGATTTTAAAAGTCTAATATATGACCACTCTGAATTTCTCTTAATGTACACAACACCAAGTATATAATGTTTTTACATGACAACACACAATTCAATGATTATCATATGCATTAACATGCACATAAAAACATCTTCAGACTAATTCTACTGTTATTACCTTAAGATTTAATTAGAATATTAATGAGAACACCCTTAAAATTATCCCAAGAAATTTAACCTTTAAATGACCAAATTCTGCATGTGTGAATACATGGGAAAAACACCCCTATAAATTAAATTTATACATTTAGGCAACAATGAAATTGATGGGCTAGGACAGCATGGTTGATATAGCAACTCCATAAGGGCTGGACAGTCCAGGGATTGAATCCCAGTTGGGGTGAGATTTTCAGCACCCATCCAGACCGGCCCTGGGGCCCAACCAGCCTCCTGTTCAATGGGTTCAACATCTGTTTCCCAGGGGTACAGTGGCTGAGGCACGGCGTGTCCCCTCTGGACCTTCATGACCTGTTCTAGGACGATCTTTGCTTTATTTTACTTTTAGAGTGAAATTTACTGCATAATCTCCATTTTATGTTCCACAAAATGCTGTTTATTTCATAATTTTATCTTTTTTTCTGTTTGAATAACACATTTTTCACACATACAATGTGCCAAAATTTTAATACCAACCCAGTTCTTTAAAGGTTAAATTACAGATACCATGTCCAATTTTGCATGTCTGTGGTTGCAGATACAAAAGACAAAGCTTGCAGATATAACATCTGAACACAATAATATGCCAACAGAAAGTTGCCCCAGAATATTCCAAGATTCACAAGCCTGCTTTCCTGCTTCTTAAGTACGCTGCTACTGTTGCTGTGGGTTGACACAATTATGAGTGTCACCTCATAGTGCATATAACTTGATTTTCTTCATAACTTTTTCAAACATATTCCCAATATCATCCCATTTTATTCCACAACACGCTTTATACAGCAATAAGACAGGCAACGTACCTACAACATAACACTGAAGCACATTTGTGTAACTACTGTTGCAGTGGAAAAGCAATAAGTATTTACATATTCCATGAGCGCGTGTTTGTAGCCTTCAGTACTCAGTACACAAGGCGCATGCATGGTTTATATTGTCACCTGTGGCCTGTCTGGCTCTACCATATTTTCCACATTACTGCATAGATGGCATGACTTTCAGAAGAAAAGTTACTGAACATAAAATGTGTATTTTGATTTTCTTTACAACTTTTGTCTGAAACATTTCTAATTCCAAGAACTGAGCTGGATATGATCAAAATTGCATATTGGTCTGCATGTAAATTACCTATTATTCTTGCCAGATTTTAATGAAATCTGAATTTTCTTGACATATTAAAAAAATACTCAAATATCAAATTTCATAAAAATCCATCCAGTGGGAGCTGAGCTGTTCCATGCAGACAGACAGACAGACGGATGGACAGACATGACAAAGCTAACAGCAGTTTTTTGCAATTTTGCAAACAGGTCTAAAAAACAAAACATCTCCTGGTATCTCCCCATCTAGTGCCTATTGATGAAAAACAAGGCCAAAAATTTAATTGAAAATACGATATACTTGCTTAGTAAGTGACTAAAATTTACTGTATAATGGTGTGAACTGTGCCATCAACTTACAAGTACCTGCTGATTTCTCTACACTAAATGAATCCACAGACAAAGTGTTGGAAGGAGCCATACACACAATTTTGACCAAATTATGAATAATTCAATAAGATTCAAGATCTTAAAAATCTACAAGACTTTAAGAACTCAACTTCAGCACAATTAATTTCCCCAAACACTCAGTAAGTATTCATAATTCCAAAAATTTAAAACATGCTCTATGTTTTGCTAGATAATATACTACTGAATCACCTGAATGTGGCACAATTTCTGTACAGAACACCTGTCATTAGGATTTTTCAAAGTTTATGCAGTGTTACTATGACACACTAAAGTACTACACTCAACCCTTTTTTGCTATAGTTGCATTCCTGGAAAAGCTGGCATGAATTAAAAATTATTTTCCCATCACAAATAAGAGGTTAGCAAAATACGATGCAGCCAGCTAACGGGTGTTAAACTGAAAATGTGAGAGTGCTAATTAATAAGTGATGTAAACTGACAGGAGGCATTAAAGCAAAAATGGTGTACAATAAATGAGTGTAAAACAAGGGTTGAATGTATATTACAGCATATATCATGAGAAAACAATCAGATGAATACCTAAGTCCAATAAAGCTTTTATATTTAAAAGAAGTGTGCACCAAGTGAAACAAAATGAAATATTTGTTTGTACGATATTTCTTCTCCTTAACTCTTTGATGCCACAATTAAATCCCTCCGAGTAACGCTGCCTACCAGAATTGTTTACTGGGGATTTTAAATTTTAATGCCTACTCCTGGGGGGCCGGGGGGGAAGCATATCTCATAAACTTTTCCTCATAATTTAATTAAATAAAATTTTGTGCTGTGCTTATGAATTGGTTAATCTGGGAAAAAATGTTCTCCTATTTTTATAATAAATTTAGGCCTGTGAATTGCATGTACTATATATGTGGTGTAAATAGTTCATTACTCACATAATTCTGGCTGCTGCATACAGTCTGTGGCACCTTGGATCACTGTTTTATCACGACACACAGTGACATATTACAAATTTATTTTTGTGTGATATTCCGCAAAACAAGGCACCATGCACAGGCCCACATCACATCTGTTGCACTTGCACACTGTGCCTTTTCTTTGGCCGTGAGAAAACACAGACGGCAGAGCAGTAGGTTGATTTCGCTGGCCAGTGTTTGTTATGGCTACTTCTGCTGAGGCTTCCTGCTGCTGTTGTTCCTCTTCTTCTTCTTCCTCAAAATAATCTTCTAACATCGCCAGCTTTTGCACTGATTCCGAGGGGGTGTCAGTAACCAGAATTTCACTGATGGCTTCCTCTTCAAATTTTATTTATTTTTTCCTGCCATGACTCAATACCCACAATTGTCTGCCTTGTTTAGACTACTATGTATGACTCGGCACAGTTTCAGAAACGTAATACCAGTGAGTATGAACGCCTTCTATAGTGACAGCAAAACAGACCTAAAGCTACAATGTGATTGCTGTATAAAAATTCCAGCTATTTGAGGGTGCCCAAGATGTTGTCACTAGATTGACGGCTGTATGTCGCATGTTACTACCCCACAACCCCTACAGATTACCCCAGCACTACAAAAGGCATGTCTGTGGGCCCTCCTGTAGCTGTAAACATCAAGTTTTGTATATATCTCTAATTTTTGAGCATTAGTTTTGTCTGAATTATAAGGGTACAGTACGCCACTGACAACCTTTCTGGTCAACAACTAGAGTTCGCTTCATAGGCCAGTGTTGATATTTCAACCCACAGTGAACTCCAGAGCAAGTGATAGTCAAGGCATGCAGTGTCAGAACCATATTAGTCAATTGGGAAAAATGTGCAGTTACTAAGTGTCTACGTATATCTCGGTGTTTGTGGAGAGGTTTAGGAGGTGGAAGGGTACATTCTGGTTCCTGAATGAAAGCCTGACCTTCAAGGGTCCTGAAGCATAGTAAGCAGCAGTTAACTGAACAGGAGTGAACAAAATTCTTCCTAATTTTGACACACTGCGACATCTTTAGAAGTCATTTGGCTATTTAAAGGGCTCACTGCGCTACGTCTTTAGAAGCTGTTCGGCATTAAAGGTTAACTGATTCTGTTTCCTTTGTGTACAGGAAAATATGCCATGTGTTTTTCAGTGTGGTACGAGTAATGACAACATGTAATGGCCACAGTGACAGTGCTTCATATGGTGTACACGAGCAAAAGGGTAGAAAAAAATTTTTTCAGGTCACCTATTATATAAGGCAACCCTGCCTGGTCACTCGCTGTCAGCTCTGTTACATTATACTCATGTAGCAACACATGAACTACGTTCCCTGCTAGTTCAAGGAGAATCACATGTCACCTGCCACATGCTATGAACATACTGCGTGCTATATATGCAGAATATTATCATTACAGGAAGCATAAATTTTGACATCAATTTACAAGTATCTGGAAAGTTGCTGAGCAAGAGGTTCCATTCTAGACAGCAAGAGAGCATGCAGAAGAGAAGTGCATAATGCACCCACAATTTAAAAAAACTGTGGTTCACAAACTCCGTGACAAGATTTTGTGACGCAACGCTGAATTTTGTAAATTCATACCTTCTTGGTGTGCATGGTGTAGAAAAAGACACCACACTCATTGAGTTTAGTGGTGAAAATTGATTTCAACTCAGGCAATATGTGAACTCTCAGAACAACAGGTTTCCCATGTTAACTCTTCGGCACCTGGCATCAGGTATATCCATCACACACTGTGATGCTCAAAAAACACCAAATGCCTGGTTAAGGTGACAGCATTTAATGGCCTTCCTTGTTTAAATTCCAGTCTCATGCAGCTCCCGCCAGACATTTAATTCCAGTGCCGAAGGGTTAATCCAAAAAGTGCCATTACATGATGTTACTGCTGGTGTGTGTAAGAATATTATAAGCTCAATTATTAGGTCCAATCTCTTTCTGAGACCTAAGCACACACTGACACCATTATTTTAACACCTGTTCAATTATGACATGATCTCAGGCCTTTTTCAACAAGCAAGTGCAACAACTCCGAGCGCAAACAATTTTATGCATTTTTGAATGTATTTCTTACTTATAACATACTAAATTTTCAATGTCATTACACTTCATATCATAGCATAACACAGGAGTGCAAAAACCGCTGGCATCAGGTCAGTGTGGAAACTAAATTCTATACAGTGGCACCTAGTATTTGTGGATCCTCCATATGAAACTCAAACTTGTCTACCTTATGATGCCTAGAATCTTGAAATGGCTTCAAGATTTTTGGATAATTTGTACATCCATGGTGGAATATATAATTCTGACTGTTTTATTTTAGACCATCTTAGGTACAAGGATTTTTAATATGTAAGTTCTCCTTTCATATGCCTCTCTCATGAGTAAAAAATTAGAAGCCCATTTTTTTTAGATCATAAATTAACAATGACATTACCCACATTCTGACACCATTTGTGCTTTAAGTGTAACATTTTTAATTATATTCTATGCATTTTTACAGAATGCTATTGGTGACAAAATACTAAGCAGGTGACTGTGCCAAATTGTTTGTCAGGCTGAACCCTGAAATTTCTACCTGCTGGGCACATTCAATGGGTACAGTACTAATCCTCACACCAGAAAGATCTATGGGTGGGGAAACTTGGAGAACTGTGTTTTAAATTTCACCAGAAGGACAATGACAACCAACAAATAACATGTTCTTTAGATGTGATGGATACCTGTAAGCTTAATGAAACTGTTCCCAGCACCTTCTTTAAAACCTAACATTAACTGCAATACAATGAACTAAAAAGCGTGGGCACTGATTTGCAGTACACTGGAACAGCTGAAAGGCTACGGTGCCTGCCTACATACAAAATAGTCTGAGTTAAGTGTGATGCAGGTTGCAAGATTATGTATGTCCCTCTATCTTTTTTTTTTTTTTTAAACCAAGTTATCGATCATAAACAAAACTGCAATATTTAAGCTCATACCTGGTATTCAAAGAACATGCAACAAGCCACAAATTGCTATGACAAGGGTATCATAGTTAACACATTTATACAACCTCCAAGAAACAACAAAAGTAAGATGCTTACTTCCGTGCTACTCCTGTCATGATTTGTCCTATGTTCTGAATCCCTGCTCTCCCGACTCCGTTTATCTTTTGGTGACCTTGCACAGTCTGTCAAAACAAGACAAAAAAATCCAATAAAATTTTAGTACCTATAACCATGGATACAACAACAGAAAATGTATTTCACACTACCAATAGTATAATATGTACACTTCATAATAATCATACCAAGACCAAACAGAAAAATTTGAAGTAGCTATTTTAATATGACAGTGCTATAAGAAAATATGCTCAAAATTCAGGTGTCTACCAAGACCAAATTAATAACAGTGAATGAAATAAAGTCAAACTCTTCCATAAAATACAAATGAATAATATTTGTGTAATAAAGCCGAAGATACAGCTTGCATCGTAACTCACATGTTAAAGAAAACACCCACTTTTTAACTTATTGGATAAAACCATCCATTTGGTATGGTTTACTAAATTTCGGGAGAATTTAAGTAATTATGTTCAATACTTAATGTGGGTGACATCAAACCATAAACATCATCAATGTACCAGATATATGCCTATAAAGAATTTAAGTCAGAGTATCAACAAAGCCTGTAACTCAGAAAGGAACAGTCAAGAGTACTCAAATATTCTTGTGGGAGAAAAAAAAATGTCAGACACACCATGAGGTTGAATGAAACTGTAAATCCTTACATCCTAAAACAGCAGTCACATCACTACAAGATTTCTGATGTCGGCAGGATGAGGAACCTCCCCATGTTGCTCAGGTAAGGTGTGCTGTATCAGACAGCACAATACCACAAAAAAAGAATGGCTGGCAGGAAGTGCAGTGATCTGCCAGATCTCAAGATCTGTTTCCAGTTTCTTTTGTAGGAACATTTAAATCATCATGTACAAACACCACTTGATCGTATTCAGGAGGAGTATACAATAATCAGGTACTAATCATTAAAAAGCTACTCAGCATCTGGAATTACAATTTACACATCTGTGACCATAACCATATGGTTCTGACTTGTTACATCCTGTATATGAAGCAGGAAGAGTAAATTTATAGGCCTTTAAAGATAAATCAGATGTCAGGATGCTTTTACCATGGGCGAGTTACCAAAAATCATGCACATTAGACTGCTGGTAGTGATGTGTTCATTTCCGTCAGCTACTAAGTTTCTTGGTATCCACTCCATATGTATTTACTGTTTGATGTGGGGAGATAAGAAACATACGTATGTCAAACATACCATCTTCACAGAGCCAACCACAAAACTTCTGGTCAAGTACTGAGTGACCATCAAATCTACTATACTGCAATAATGATGTATGACAAGCTCCTTCTCAAATTAAATTCTCATCCATGAATAGATGACAATCTGAAGGAGAACTGAAAGAATTAGTTCTATCTCACACTCACTACTCTCCTGATGAACTTACATTAATCACGTGTTTCATTACAAACCTGTGAGCTCGTCTCCACACACACACAAATTAATGTATAACATACGTTTATCATATCCTTAGCACTGTCAGTACATCTTGTTATATACACAACTCCTGTTAGCATGTCAACATATGCACGACCATGTCTGTATATATATAATAAATATATGAAGAATGGCCATACTGGATCAGGACTGAACTCTTTTATCATGGTTATGAGAGAGGGGTGAAACTAAGTACCTTGGTACTATGGCCTCAAATGGGCCTATTGTTCCATTAATTGTAACAGTAACAGTGGTTGCTTCAAACTGGCATAGTAATACCAAAGTACTTGGAGAAAAGCCTGCCTCACTGCAACTTTTGTCCATTGCAAATTGCCCTTGGACTATCCCGGGAATGAGCCCAGGTCTCCACAATAAGAAGCAGACAACTGCCTCAGTAATGGCATGACCTCTTACCTGAGGAAATCAATACTGTGCAGGGGCTACAATGAATGCATCCTAACTCATTACTGCTTGCCCAGGAGCATTTACAGTTCATTCCACTGTTTTATTTGTTCATGATCAGCATTAAATTGTGTGAATTGTCATTAGTCAATTTAACAATGCTTAAGAATATATGTTGTGTGACCAGAATGACACGAAGAGAGACCACATAACAAAAGTGCTGCATTTTATGATAATTCCAATTGCTAAGATTATTTAGCACTGATGGTATATGAATGAAGTATCAGTGCAGAGTGCTGGTGGAATAATAATGACAGGGGAAACCAAAAGCATCCAAAGAAAAACCAGTCCTAGTGCCACTTCATCCACCATGAATCCCTCACAGACGGAGAGCAACCAAAATTTACTAACCAGTGTGAAAGCATTTAGAGATGTACCACTCAGCCAAGCACAAGCGCATAGAATTTTGTTTCAATTTAAAGCGGGGCACATTCATCAAAACTGGCATGCACCCTACATGCCTATCTTGTAGGATTCAAAGAAGTTTCTAGGATTGGCAAGAATTATATATACAGTGCTAAGGTACATTGCAGTATCTCTAAAATTTGGAATAAGTTAATTGTATATAATGTGGACATTCTCTCTTGCATCCATCTGTACCTACTTACTTGTATATTAAGCACTGCTGGAACTTACATATTGCATAATCATACAAAAAAGTATTGTATAATCCACACTTCTAGTGGCATGCTTAGAAAATCAATTTTGAATGGACAAATAAATCTTCACCTCTTAAAAGTAACTATCAAATAACTGTGGTTCAATATGGAATAGTCACCATAATAGAAGGGTCCAGAATGGGAACATTACAATATGGTGAACACACCACAGTGTATTTAGAACACTGCATAGTAACATCTACAAACAAATGTGTTGCAGAATTTACACTTTCTTTATGTGCAACAGACCTGACACAAATATAGCACAAAATATTGTAAATCATATGAAACCAAAGTACCCCAATGAGTTACACAATTCAGGTTTGTTGGAAAAATACAACAAACTGCATCCGAATATTACAAGAAAATATTCAACTGCACTTCTGTGGTAGGACTATTCACATCTCTCAGTGAATAGTGGAACCATGTCACAATAACATGTGAAGAGAAAAGGCATAAGTCACTGTTTAACACTTTATGCTGTCATATCCCAGAAGTAACTGTGAAGTTAACTTAATCACACAAAGAATAACATGGGCAAAAATTAGCACAGTGTCAAGTTTCAGAACATACACATAAGTTGTACAATGTATGCCTAACAAGTGTAGTACTAGTGGAACTGGAACTTTCAAACTGTAATGAAAACACCAACAGTACACACTAACATAACACAGTATATTCTGCAAAACTATAATACTTGCAATCTCTCATGTAAGTAATGTAATATGAAATCTGCAACACATGAATAACAATTCTTACCAGAATATTTCTCTCGGGATTTATAGTCTCTGTTTTCTCTCTCCTTCTCACGAATTTTCTGCAAATATGAACTCTTAGTTTGATAGTTCCGCTCCCGTGGACTTTGTGAATCTGGGCTGTCCGATCGATATGAATTACCATTGGGAGAGTCTCGCATTCTTTCATGGTTATAACGTCCATCATAGTTTCCTTTTGAACTGCTGTATTTCGAATTCTGAAATGGTATTTAGTTAAAAACACATACAATTTTAAAATCCCATGCACATAATTCTGTCTATAATGTAAAAGTTAAAAACAACACCAATCTCCTTGGAGTATATTTTTTATATTACCGTGCGTAACTATAATTAGGTACTCTGAGGCATTTAAAAAAACACTCAATGAATGATCAAAACTAACATTATGCTTTTCTAGCTCCTGACAAGAGAAGCAAATAACGCCTATTTACATTACAGGTGCAGAAAGTAAAGTCTTGTATGATTCTGCACTGTCAATAAATGTTACTTATACCTCTCATTACTCTTTTAAAGAAAAATGCTTCAGAATGTCAAAGAAATAAAAATAATCAATGTTTCCCCTAAATAAAGGTCTGTGCCTTTTCAGTGATTGTCATTTGTTTTCGCAGCCCCGTTTCAATTCCAGAAGTACTCGATTCCGTAGGTTCTTTACCTGATAAGGATGGGCTTGGTGTTTTTCGAAGTACCTAGAATGATATAAAATACAATGTTAATAAAAATAAACACTTTCCAGTACGAAAATTGTCATTTAAATTGTCGACCTCCATATCCAAATTACGGAATATGGCGAAGAGGTTGTGTCAGACGAATACGAATTTCAACTATTAAGACCGTAATGCGTACCCATCGCTAATCCTTTGAGGTTTCCTTGCATGCATTACCATCAATGCAAGTGTCTATAAAAGATGTGTGGCTCCTATTGCAGCCTTCTTGTTGAGTTACTGTCATAAAAACAACATGAACGTCTACTTAACAGTAAACCTCCTCAGACGCCATGTCACATTCGGGGACGTGAGCCTGGAGCTCGTGATTTCATTGGGTAAAATCGTTGGTTCAGTTAGTGGACTTTCCATAGATGCCGCCAGGGTCAACGAGTTCAAAATGAATGTCTAAGGTTTTGCACGTTCGCGCCAGGCAATTAGGTCACTAAACCTCGAAATAAGCTGGAAATGAAAATAAGCGATAACTACTAACCGTAATCTCCTCAATGTTTCTTTTGCGAATGGGTCTTAAATATAATTTCTTCGTAATGGACTGTAAGGTTATACACGGCCTCCTATGTATGCATTTATTTATGGTACTTGATACTTCAGTTGTACTGGGTTAATATGTTCAGTGGGATAATATGTTCTTTGCCTTGTCGAATATCCGTGTTTTTATGCCTGATGCGATAACGAGTACGATATGTATACGGTGCTTAACTTGTTGTACGCTCGTGCTATCGATTTTAAAAAATTGCGCCAAAATACAGTCCCCGTCAGTTCATTCTATACATGTGTTAGGTGTAAACAGACTTTAATATTGACGATTGGTGAATATCACTTTATAGGGAATTGGCGTTATTGAAAAAAAAAAACAGGATGCTGGTGCCTATGTGATTACCTGCAACCCATGTAGTAGGCCTAGTAATTGTAGGTTTTATCGCAAAAAGAAAAGAAAAGAAAAAAGAACGGGGTGGATAAGTATTCGAATGAAATAGTCAAAACCTAAAACTAGTGTCGCTTTGGTTTTTTAAATGTTTGCCAGGGTGTATGAAGTTAGAAATCTGGGTCTTTCAGAGTCGTAGCAACGAATTTTAATATCGATTTTTCACGTACATTTTGTATTGTTATGGTGAGAGAGAGTTGAATGGAAAAAGACATGGCAATAGGGGAGAGCTAAATAAGTAGAGATCCACATCCTATCATCCAAACTACGGTCAATTATACTGACAAGTTAGACTAAAAGCCTCCCACATTGCAAAAGAATCATGGACTTCCAAACCCCTCTCACTTCCTCAGTCCTCTAGTATCCCCATCTGCACGCCACACATACTATACCCAAAATCATGGTA
>Ga0123355_10006570_pt1 | contig 17253 bp, 10 predicted proteins | sample TergutEmb28metaG_3_FD_89872 | JGI IMG/M metagenome (GOLD analysis project Ga0123355, IMG submission 89872) | Embiratermes neotenicus P1 segment gut microbial communities from Petit-Saut dam, French Guiana - Emb289 P1 | ecosystem: Host-associated > Arthropoda: Insects > Digestive system > Gut ...
ACAGATGGATGTACACAGAGCATACACAACTGTGAGTGAGAGTATTATGAGTTCGCTCAACCAGCATTACAGCAAGATTGTATTAATTTAACATCTCGTGATTTGGGAATCCTAATATTCCAGATATTGATGAGAATAGTCCCAAGACCAGAAGTGTTGCTTTTTACCTGAAAGAAGCTTCGTCATTAAAAATGGCAGATCTTTGGGGGGGGGATTTGTTCAAAAATGCCTTCTATAGAGTTTGTACTTTAACTGTTTTGCTATTTCCTGACCACTTGTCTCCTATTTGATCAATGTCTTCAGCTATGAAGACTCCAGAAAACATATAAAGGGACCCTGATGACCCTAAACTGGCAAATGAGGGAGATATCCAAATGGAATACTCCTTTGATTAGTTTTGCAGCCCAAGTAAAGGAGCACTAACAAAATATTACCTTTAAGAACTTTCTTAGGTCAGTATAGGTACTGTCTGGTAATCTAGATATCCAGTGATGTGGCAGCTGTCTAGTTCCTTGCCTGTCAGATTAACAGAATTTTCTATTTCATGTACTATCAGGTGAATGTCACTACTGCTGCTGATCAAGTTTCTGGCTTGTCTCTTGTTCTCTTATCTTACATCACACTGAGTACTTTGTATGTATGTATTGGCACTGATTGTGATTATGACTTGACATTGTAGCTGCTGTGTGTCCACTGTATTGTGATTCTGACACAGATACCAGTATTTATGCAGGTAGAGGGTCACAGTGGTAACCAGTTTTTCAGCTTCCTCTACTGTCTCATAAAGATTTTGACAGGATACTATTCTGGAATATGATGGATGTGGGTGAAAGAGAAAAATGTTGGAAGTGCCTATAATGCCAGGAAAAAGCATTTCCGTTGCTAATACTGATTGTCATAGAGTTACCAGCGAGTGAATCCTATAGACATCTGTACAGCTGTTGTATGTGGTGCTTAGCCGAGGAGTGGTATATGATTTACCTTGGGAAGTTTGGGAATTTTGTTTATTTGTTTAGTATTATTTGTGTGTTTATTGTGGCCTCTTCTGTTAATACTTTATTGTTATTAGCTTTGAAAAGTTTAATTTAACATTTAATAATTTTAAAAACAGAAAGATTTTGTGGTGATAAGTACATGAAACATATGATGTGTTTTATATTGATATTCCAATGGGAGGAGAAAATTATGATGGATGTGTAAGAAGTAGAACGTGAACATGTAGCTGGTATCTCTGTGATAAGACTAGGTTCAGTGGTGGTCTCATATGCAAAGGGTAATGAAACTTGGGTTCTGTGGAAGGTGGGGAATTTCTGGACTGGCTGAGTGACTGTCAGCTTCTGTAAAGGTATCTGCTTCGTGCAGGCTGTGAGCACCGGTGCAGGTGAATGTTTATAAAAGTGAAAGTAAATTTTCCTTATGTTCACATAAGCACTACAGGATGAAATAATACAATGTAGCTGAGGTATAGCTGCACTCTTTCTTAACCTTGGCACTAGATGTAGTTGAGTGGTCAACATCATGCCCTGGTCATTTTTTCCCAGAGGGGAGATTCCTCATTATTGATTTAGTAGGAGGATAGATGGGCTTCAGATCTTGTATGGACACTTTGTGACAGAAGTTTCTTCCTCATGTGTGGAATCAAATACCTATTCCTCAGTCATCTGGTCTGTAGCATTGTCACTGTTCCGATTGTTCTAGTTGAACTTGTAATTCTTTGTATCCTTTTGCATATAACTTTATATTAACCTTTTGGCGCCAGAATTATTTTTTTAATTTTAGCACACCTTGTATGTAAAATGTGAATAATACAGGAAGCAAATTAGTTAGATTTATGAAACAAACTGCATTTTGAAGGGGAAAAAACGGAGAGTATATACCATTTTTGAAATATTCTGTACTTATATTTGTTGAATAAATATATAAAATGCAACATTTAGAGGTTAGCGGTGCGGTATGACCACTATAGTCGTCGTTAGGCGTCAAAAGGTTAACACTTATTCAAAGAAATAATCATTATTGTGGATGCAAGCTTTCAAAACTTACAACAAGCTTGAAAGTGGTGAGAGTTAAGTAAATGGATATAAATCTTGTATTAGTTAATTCATTTGAATATTTCATGCTGCAGGTAAGAGTGTTCAAGTTCCGGACGGGTAAATTAAGTAAAGTGTTTGATGAATCTCTGCTGAGATTTTCCGAGCTTCAGCAGGTGAGACAACAGCTGCCCAACATGGAGTTTGGAAGGAGGTAATTACAGGAACTAAAATAAGAGCAATGTAAATGAATGGCAGATTGCTGAATATATTGTATGTGGCAGGCAGTTTGAGGCTGGGAGTGACAAGTTTTGGGAAAGGGCATGCAAGGGAATTTCTTGTGTAAGGAATGTCATATATGAAGTTGAATGTTGCCCCATTAGGTTTTCGATGATAGGCAGGAAGATAAATTCTTAAGTGACTGATAATAAACATTCTTTGAATTTAGTCTGCTCTTTATGTAGTTACAAATTACACCACACTTTCATTCATTTTGGCTGTCTTTATTGTGTGATATTGTCTCAATATGAGAAATGAAATTACTTTGTCATTTCTCTGTTTTATGAGTATGTGGAATTTGAGAAGAATGTTGTCCAGTACTTCCTAACATATTCACAGACTTTCTTGAAATGTATAGAGGGGTGAAATGAGAGTAAAATTGTCTCTGTCCTTGCCATGAAGGTAGATCGGAAGAAGGGAAGAAGGTGTATATGCATAGCTCCACTAATTCTTAACCTTGACACTAGATGGAGGTGAATGTTTAGTTTTGTGCCCCGGTGACTTACCTCCAAGGAAATTGCCTCTGGTTGAATAGGAGGCTTGGTGAGCCTGAAAGCTGGTTTGGACACTATGAAGAAAGGAGAATTGCCTTTTCCTTAACAGGAAGCAAGCCACGATTCCTCTGTTTTTGAATGTGTAGGCTAGTCTCTATGCCAGCTACACTGTCCCAGCTTGTTCTTGGAATTCATGGTGCTCCATTGTGCTTCTAAATAACTGGATGTCATTACATCAGAATTCACACTGATAATCAGTATTATCTTTGTGGACATACAGAGTTAACCTTGAAAAAAGAATGCTAGGCAGAATTTAAATTAAGTTCCTGTGAACTGTTAATAGCTTGTTGCATTATCACCTTAGCTAGTCTGTAAATCAGTCTAGTATAATATTGCTTCCACTGCTGTGGCAGTTGGTCATTGTCTCAAACAGAAGGTAAGTTTGCAAGTCTTGAAAAGTAATAGTTTATCTCCTGATCTGGTCATTTCTCTCATATTTGATCAGTACCTAGCAATTGCTACCTAGTGTTGCAGTAGCAATTCAGCCTAGGCTCAAATAGAGATGGCTCAGTAGTCAGCATCCAGTATGCCTAACTTAATTAGCCGCATCTTCATTTAATGCCAACTGTGGTAGTTTTTCCATTTTATGAATATTTTGGCATCTGCAAGTTTATTGCTGTTTGTCATGTACCACATTTATTCGGGATTTATAAGTAATTTTTTAGGCTGTATAATTGGGGCATTAATACAGTCATAATATTGAGCATTAATTGCTTATATGTGGAAATATTAAATTCGGTATGTATGTATATTGTAAATATACCTACAAAGTGTGAACAGGATATTGTTTGTATATCAGCAGTTACAAAATATTCTGACAGGATGAAATATTGAGTTTGTGACCAATACAGTTAACATAGCAACAACATAGGCATATATATATGTATATATATTTGTGTGTCTTTGAATTATATAAGTATACATAATTCAAAGAAATACAAATAATAACAGACCCTAATAATTGTAAAAACATTCTGTAACATATCTGCAGTTATGAACAATAACTAGAAAAGTCTGATTCCATTGGAGTGAACAGTATGACCATCTGAGAAGAGTCCACGCTGCAAAAATCCCAATGAGAACTGTTGTTACATTACACATACATTCTCTTTTGTGTTCAGTTTACAGTAGATTACAGCCAACCCCCCTGTATAGTGCTCCCTGATGTAATTCCACCCATGAGAGCCTCTGAACATTAATTCCGTACTATACAGTATTCGATTTACCACCACTGTTAGCATACTGCCACAAACTGCGCTGAACAGACGGTGCTGTTTTGGGGTTTAACTGTATTCTCATTGTTTGGCAGTTCTTTCCCTTCAAACAGATACTCTTTTTCAGTGTGAAGAGTGTTAAATGTAAAGCTTCTCCTTCTGCTTGGGTTAGTTCAATTGGATATATACATATATTAATAATTGTCCAATGAGATGCAACACAAAGCAGTCTATTGTTCAGCAAATTCACTGTACATGTTTCAGGTGTCAACCACACCCATCATCAGGAGTACACAAAACTGTAACTACAGCTACCTCCCTCCCATGTGGCCAAGCTAAGCTTGCTTTGTGTTGCATCTCGTTGGACAATTATTAATATAGATCAGCAATACACGGAACCATAAATATAAAATTAATGGACCTATACAGTTGAAAACATGTATGGTTGAGGAGAGGGGGGCGTATAGGGTCTTGGTGGGGAAACTGGAGGGAAGGAGACCACTGGGGAGACCTAGGCGTAGATGGGGAAATAATATTAGAACAGATCTCCAGGAGGTGGGATGTGGGTATATGGACTGGATTGGGCTGGCCCAGGATAGAGACAGGTGGCGGACGCTTGTGAGTGCGGTAATGAACCTTCAGGTTCTGTGAAATGCAGGGAATTTCTTGACTAGCTGCAAACCAGTTAGCTTCTCAAGAAGGACTCTGCACCATGGAGTAAGTAAGTAAGTAAGTAAGTATACAGTTGAAAAAGCAGCACGTCAGTGCTAAGTCAGAGGCTGTGAAAAAGAGGAAAGAGGGTACACTAACTACTAGTTTTAGGCAATTTTTTTTTACATTTCTGAGTTAGTTATTATGTTTTCAAGACATCTGTTATGGGATATATTTTCATTATCCATGAGGCCAAGAGGAATGCCATTTAACACAAGTTTTATTGACATTAATTCTAACTCTGCATTGTGGTAAAGATTTACTGAAGTTCTCTTGTTTGTTTTATGGGAAAATATGTGGTACAGAAGTAATCATATCCCAGCTACAACACCAGAAGGCTGTAACAGACTGGACACAATCTGTAATATTAGAGTCCAGCCTTGTACTGGCATGCTTCTTAGCTTTCAGTAAATTTGTAAAAAGGAAAAGCTAACTTACTTCTTTACTATTTTACGAAGTAATAATATCAAATAAATAATTTTTATTTCTGTCACATGATGTAACACTTCTGCAGTAACAACTGAATAATGTATTTCTGTATTTTATTTCTCTTTCTTTTCCAGGATGGCAGCAGAACGCGACTTAGATAAGTCAGAAGCTATAAATTTGGGAAATATAATTTTTGATGAGAGTGGTTATTTTGTGTTGTATGCCACCATGTTGGGGGTAAAAGTGGTTAATTTATATGCCAACAAGTGTGTGAGAATTATTGGAAAACCAGAAAACTTACGACCTCTTAAATTAGCCTTATATCAAGTAAGCATGAATTTGTTTTGAATTTTGTGGCTTGGCTTGTGAATTGACATGTTCTTAAATAGAAAATTCAAGTACATATTATAACTATATAGTAGTGTACTAATTATATACATGTTTCCCTTATGAAATTAGTGTTTTGTTGTAGCATAAATGTCAAGGACAAGGAATAGGACAGAGAACCGTATTTCATAGTGCAGTAACTTAGCAAGAAATTTTGCTTCATGTATTAAGCTCGAGAAGTGTAATGTAGTTTCAGTACTGTGAAAAGTTCACAATCATAACTCTCAGATATCTCTGATATGATGAACTAGTGTTCTCGTAGTTACATGTCAAAGTCTCATGCTAAATTCAAGGTGTGGCCAAAAAATGTATTCAAAGTTTTACTCTACTCTGAATTCTGTGACTGCCACTTAATGAGTTCAAGTGTGTATAGAACTTATGACCCATAAGTTATCTGAGGCTGTTTTTTTAATAACATTCTGAGTACTGTTCCTTGTTATGGGTTATATAATTTTTTCACAAGAATAACTTTTCACTAGGCTGTTTTAAAATGTCGTTTCTTTACACCTGTGTAACTAAATGTAGTTAAAGTACATGACAGAAATATTTACATGTGATGCTTGAGGTTTAAGTGTTACTTTAAATGTTTATTACACCCACATTCAAAAACTAAGCGAATAATATGTTATTTGTCGTCACATATTTTAACGATTTATATTGATTTGGATGTATAGCTTGATACTTTTATTGTTTTTTTTTTAATCAGTTTTACATTCTTACCATTTTATATTTTCGGACTTTCACAGTCTGCCAGGTGAAAAAATCTCAGATATGTGTTTAAATTGCAATGGTATCATGATGGTAGCATTTGTGACTCATATTTTACCTTGCTGGAGAATTGTCCTGTTCAAACTTTGGCTAGGAAACCAACTATCCCAATCACAATTCTTGTGTTGTTCCTAGCTTGGTCTGTCTCGGAAAGTACGTGTATGATGGTTTGGTACAATGTACCATGACAACTTCCTGTAATTAACACTCTCAACTGCAAGCAGTAAGGTATGTCTTGAAGAGTGGTAGACACTCAGATGGTGCAGAAATTGTTTTGATTTTAAGGAACCTGAAAATATGTTCTCATTTTCAAAGTAGCTGATGATGGGACAACTTTTTTACCATTCATGTAATCATCCTGTCATTTCTCGTTAGACAGGATATGCATTGATATCATATTTTGGAATTTATTTCCAGGGGCGTGCAAGGAAGTCAAAAGCAGCAATAACAGTGGAAATGGAAGCCTCCGAAAACCCAACTTTAGATTCTGTTCGTTCAGATCCCACACTCTTTTGCACTGCATTCAAGAAGAATAGATTTTATGTGTTTACAAGGTAGATGTACTTATTTGATATTTTCAATTCAGTTTTTATTTTGATGGTAGTTGTTTTCTGATCCCTGTGACATATGTAATTATAAATTTAATTTTCTTTTTTAATCTCCCATTCTGTTGTCTGCATTTACCTCCCATATACAGTGAAACTTGAATCCTGTGTTCCTTAAATCTATATTTTCTTTGGCTGTACATGCCTTTTTACCACTTCTGCCAAGACTTCCATGAAAACAATGTTAAATTATCATACACATACGTGACTTCTGCCCAGTTCGTCAATTATACTTTCAAATTGAGAATAAATTGGCATGCTGCTTCTGTGTTAAGTGTTTTAAATTGGACATTAAACAAACACATTATTTTCAGTTACAATTTCCTACGTATATTGTCTTCAAATCATACACATTATATGTATGTCTGAGCTACCAACACCATTCCATTCTTACAACACAGTGGCCAGGTCTGGACCAGTGTCAGTAGATCAGCCAGGTTACTCCGCTGTACACATTATATGACACAGAATAATGTCCACTACATGCATAGTATCAATACACGACAGCTGCCTTCAGTAGTATGGAGAGCTTGATATTTCGCGGATGCATGTGAAATTGTATTAACACAGGAATTTCAGAATTTCTATGGGTGTGTGTAATTATGCTCAGCAGACTAAAAGCAGTTTATTTTAGAATCAGAAAACGTTTTCTGCCCCTAGTAATCTTATTTTTGTATTTATTTATGGTTTGTTGAGAAATGCTGTTGGTAACTCACTGTGTGGTGTGATAAGATAGAATTATTCATAAATTATGAGTTGGAAAGGATGTGGAAATAAATGGACTTCCTAGCATTTGCCTAGAGGGACTGAGTATAACTGCAGAAAACATCTGTTAGTACTTTCTTATAATAAAACCAACTAGATGCACAGATTTCTTAAATTTATTTTTGGAATGAAACTCTACCTGTTTTGAACAGTTCCTCAGTTCGCTGTACACACAGCAATGGTATATGTCATACAGGTTTGCTGACAGCTTGCGAGCAGGATCAGGACCTGCATGACATATACCATTGCTGTGTGTACAGTGAAAAACTCCTGATGGTGGACAGAGGAACTGTCTGAAACACGTAGAGTTTTATTCAAAAAATAAATTTGAGAAATCAGTGCGTCTAGTTTGTTTTATTATAAGAATTTATCACGATGCACAGTCACCTGAACATCAAATCTGTTAGTATATTTAATCACTGGACTGAGATTTGAGTTTGGAACCTGAACATGAAGCATCAGTGCTGTCTGCTCCATCATGATGTGCAGTCTGATACCTAAATATGAAGCACTAGGGCTGCCCACTTCATCATGGTGTTCAGTTTCAAGTTATCATTTATGGTTCATAGTATGCAGAACAGTTCTCTAAATGCATGTCTACATACATATGTTACTCAGAACAGTATACTAAAGACAGTTACAGAATTTTTCCCAAAAATCATTATTGTAATGTGTGATCTGAAGGAGTAGTTTGAGCTTTCTTCTTAAACAGCTATGAGAAAATGTCAGAGCATATTTACTGACATTCATAATAAACTTTTTCATTTTCTGCAGCAAACATGAAAGCAGGTGTATGAAAACAGTCGTTATGGTTGAGGTTAAATTCATTCTTGGGTTATTTAAGCCTGCTTTTTCAACTGTGTGCTTTACATGGCCCTGAATTGCAGGATGGATATGAATGATGAATTGGAAAGTATGCTCAAATGAATGCGGTCCATTTTAGGATAAGGTTCAACCATTTTGTTTTGATGACAGGACAACCACAAAAACAATCAGGATAGTTGGGTTTCCTCACCAAGATTTAAACCCAGGACTTCTTAACTATGAAGGAATACTTCTAAACCCTGAAATGTGATGGTCTGTTCATCATTATGTTCTATTTTTGTGGGCACACATTTATTTATCATGCACTTTTGAGTTACAGAAAATTCTGTGAAATGGCTAATTGGCTGACATGTAAAAGATACATGAATTGAATCCTTGGCAGGTGTATCTTCAGGCTGTCTCCGGTAAATACTAGAATCGTGTCATAGGCACAGCTGCTTGCTTCCGGACAATTACTATAATCCTCTGCAGCCTCTTCTCATACCATCACAGTTAACATGTAACATCAGTCAGCCTGTGATAAAGAGTATGGGTGATTTAATTCCACTTTCTAATTTATTAAATCTTTCTCATGTTCCACAACCTTTTTTTTTAAGGCGAGAGCCAGAGGACACCAAAAGCCAAGATGCAGAACGAGATATCTTCAATGAGAAGCCATCCAAAGAAGACATCATCTCTGCAACTGAAGCTTCAGGTTGCCACAGTCTTGTTTATTTATATACTGTAAAACTGCTGTGTAGTTAAATTCACTTGGCCCTTAATGCTGACATGTTTTGTACATGGACAAATTTGCTGCAAGTATTTTGTCAAGTTTAGTTTATTTTTACTTTATTTCAAATAAGAAAGGGAAGAAGGGGATAAAGATATTACTTAGATGCAGTCTAATGTTTTATTCATTGTTATGCTTTTCATTATTCTTCCATTGTATTCCAAGAAATGTTTTACATTTGTGCTGCTTTCAGTCAGAAAACGGAAAGATTGACACATGTAATATGTTATGTGATATATACTTGCAAACACTAAAAATGTTAAAGTAATTTGTTCAAGACATAACACTATTTTTGGCTTGCCATGGTTTCACCCCCACCCCCCATAAGTGCATGTGAAATTTAATGGGAGGTCTGAACTTCTGTGTATCAAACTTCCCTTCTACACAGTTACAAGTTTAGAAGCAGTGGTGAATATCCTGCGGGAGACATGTCAGTATAAGGGAACTGAAAACAGACTCTTTATAAATATCAGTTGTTCTTTAAGCTACCATTCATTCTATATTACGTTGTATTGTTTGTGCAAGTGCCCAGGAATTCGGTACCTTTGAAGGGCAAAATTTATGGTGTTACAGTCTTTTGAATAATTTGGTGGAGGTAGTATTTGTCTAGAAACCTAGTATTTTGAGAGATCTGCTTCAAAACAAAGTGTTAGCTTTCATGTGGAAACCACCTGTCATTTTCCCAAGTTCAATACCATGTACTGAATACATAAACCAATCACTGTGCACCGTATCACAGTGGTAAATATTAGAAGATTGTTCAATAAGATTACTATTATACATAAGTAGAGCACTAATCAACAAGAATATAGATTTACGGTGCTTGTAACATAAAATTTCTACTCCCCACGCACAGCTGTTCTCATGTTTTGAGTTAAAAGATAAATGCATATGTTAATTACTTTTAGATGACACCATCAAATTACTGTGACTCTGGTGGTTGTGGTTCCACCAACAACTTTGTTGCCTGTGTACGGAAGTTTGGAGTGTGTCTATTCATCTTTCTAAGGCATATAGTGTGATATGCATACAATAGGTGGTAAAAATTTAAAGTAACTTCATAATTGTAAAGTTTATGTTATCTTTATACTTTCACATGCAGGTGTTCAGCATTTGTGTGACAGTGCCATTATCCATACAGCACTGGGAGACATTCATGTCAAGCTGTTTGGTAAAGAGTGCCCAAGAGCAGTAGAGAACTTCTGTGTGCATAGTAAAAATGGTTACTACAATGGTCATTTATTCCATCGAGTCATTAAGGGATTTATGGTTCAGACTGGCGATCCCACAGGTAAGATATGTATACAGCACCTTCCAAGAACAACATTTGGTTTCCTATGCATTTAATAGTTTTCCTGTTTTTATTTGATGAAATATACAACCTTTGTGGTAATTTTTGTAATGAATATTATATATTATTGACAACTCCAGCTCCATGAAGCAGGGTTGTTCTTGAATTGTTCTCATAGCTTTTATGGAGCCTGAGAGTACATTGCTGTGTTCATGAGAGTTCATGCCAAACCAAATGACTGTAACCCATACATTCACTCCATATTTCTTTAATATCCGCTTGTTATCCTGTAATCATGCCTAGGTTTCCCTACTGTTACTTCTCTTCAGGTTTTCTGACTGAAAGTTTGTGCCTTTCTCACCTGTACATGATATATGTCCTTCACATCTTACAGCCCCTCTTTTCATCAGCTTAAAAGTATCACGTAAACAGTACAAATATATGTAGCTCACCTCATTTGAAGTCCAGATATTCTCTCTAGCATCCAGTTGTGAAATGCACTTGGTCTGTTTTCTTTGAAATGTCTTATTGTTATGTGTTACTGCCTTCCACTGTAGCTGCTGAAGTGGACATTCTAAGGATCTAAGATGACACATACAGCACATAAACTGACAATGGAGGTTTTTATTCCCGCAGAAGATAAATTACCATTTTCTGTGTGTTGATGTAGATGTCTGTGTGGACCATTATACTTGAACCCCTCTGCAGTCCTCATCCTGAGTGCCACACTACTCATTTCCCCCACCTGGTGGAACTTTGGAACTAATTTAGTCCAGTAGTGCACAATGTTGGCCTACTTGCAATTTTTTTTTTTAATTTCCTGAAACTGTTATTATTAAGATAAGATTAGCATCTTAAGTGTTTAGTGTTTAGTCAGCGGTCATCATGAATGGTGTATGGTACGCAGGGTGATTGATGATTTTATGTCTTGACTTCAGGACCTTGTGCCTGAAGTTGTTCAAGTCAGAAATGTCTTATAAACATAGGTCCAATTTTGATATGTGAAAGAAATACAAATAAGCAAACAGGTATTGACATACGGTTTTTGTTGCTGAACTTAAAATAGATATGTTCAGTGACTACTCTGAGCCTCAATACAAAACATGGCATGTCACATCTGTGAAAATATGACTCAGTCCTTGCTTGCCTGTGCAGAGGGTCAGTCATAGTGGTCCACAACATTGACTACCTAGATCTCCAGTCCCCTCCCCCTAGATTTTTATCTGTAATGGAGGGGGGGAGCATGGTTGCAGCCATGTGAAAGACCAGGTGTACTGGACTGCTGCATGTGGTGACACTCATTTTTTAATTTAGGTTGTGACACCACTCTTCCAAGCTACTTTCTTACCTTTATGTTTCACATTCAGATTTTGAGCTGACCTCTGTCAGTGTGTTTTGCTGAAATACAAAGGAGACTGCGATCGTACCTGGGCAACGAGTGATTGAAGTTGAAACCAGTGGAGCACCCACTAAGGCCATCTTTTTGTTCTGCCCATCATGAGGAGATTGCTCTACCTTGAGTGATGGCTGCCATGCCTGTCTTCTCTCTGTGAATAAACGTTCCATATGTGCACCCTTTATTGTGTACCTTAACCTTTAATCAACCTGTGTTCCCTTAACATGAATGTGTGTGGAGAAACACCCCTAGAAATTCATTTTATATATTAAGGCAACAAGGAATGTTGTGGCATTTTTAACACATATTCCGCATAATCTCCATTTTATTTTTCAAAAAGTGCTGCTTATTTCATAATTTTATCGTCTTCTGTTCAAATAATGCATTTTTCAAAAACCATGTTGTAAAAATTCAGTACCAACTTGGATGCTTAAAGGTTAATGTTTGGCTCATTTTAGTTAATTTTCTGGGTTAAATATGGTCATGTTTTGCCTACCACACAACCACTAATGTGCTGTGTGATGACCCTGACATCAGAAGCCCACTTTTGTCCTTTTTGTAAATCATTAAATCTTTTTTCTTGTGTAACTTTGTTTTCCTTTCAACTCTTCTATTAGTCAGATCCAGTTCTGTAAAACTATGAGAACAGTGTAAAGAATGGTCCAAAAGTCTGTTAGCCTGTCAGTAAAATGTACACTCTAGACATGTGATGTTCCATTGTGTGTACAGTAGGCCTCTGAATGGATGAATCAAAGTGTACAAAATATATTTTGTAAATTTCTTTACCATTCACTGAATTTACAAAAATTGTTTGGTATGTGATCCTGCATGTTCATTACACAACTCGCAATGTTGTGGTTCATTTTTGCATCGGCATCCAAATTTAATAGAAGAGAATGTATTTGTTTAGCGGGCTTCAGGGCCACTCTGTATATGCCCTGTCTGGTAAGTATATGTGGATATTCTCAAAAACTGATGTGTCTATATCATCATTGATGGTGCTGATGCTGTTTCTGCTGCTGCTGCTGCTACTGCAGGAGTTAAATCCAAATCACAGCCGGTTTTTGATAATGTTGCTCACATTTTATGTGGTTTTCCTAAAGTCTGTTAAGTGCCATGATAAGACCTTGAAACAGGGACATAACTATGTCACATGGAGTCCAACTGAATAATATCTTCTATATTTGTTTGTATCATCATCTGTATATACATTTTATTGGTATTACCAATTGTCCCTTGTTACATGCTGAAGTGTTTGTTCTTTCTCATACAGGGACAGGCACTGGAGGAGAGAGCATCTGGGGTGGAGAATTTGAAGATGAATTCCATCCAAACCTCAGACATGATCGACCATACACTTTGAGCATGGCAAATGCAGGTGCCAATACAAATGGTAGCCAGTTTTTCATCACTGTTATACCAACAGTGAGTAATGTTGTCTTTTTGTAGTTTGGTCATAACAACCACAACCATCATCATCGTCATCATCCTTCAAGATTAGGACCATCTCCACCTACTCTGACAGCACTACCTTAGATCCTGAGTGAGAAAATAAAGTGACATGCACATGCAGACTTGTGAGATGTGGTTTCTGAGACCTGTCAGCAAGCTAGTTGATTTGTTGGTAATATGGTAGACTTTGTAGGGCAAGTACCTGGTTTGAATCTCGGCCAATTTTTGTTGACCAGTCTCACATTTTGTATGTAGGCAAATGCCATGGTAGCACCTTGGAATCAGCCATGCTGCCTCTTCCCAATGTACAAAACCTCCTCCCCTGCCCTTAAAAAAAGAGAGAACCCCACCCAAAACCTGCTAGTCTCAGAACCATTTTGGTGTTCTTTTTATTGGTGTATTTATGTGACTCACATTGTTTAACTCAGTTGACACTAGACCAGAATTTCATTTTCTGATATTTAACAGCACATGACAAATGAGACTCCATTCCTTTAAACATGTGACATGTCACTGTTTTAATTTTAAATTGTTGGACAGAATATTTCAAAGTGAAAAATGTAAAAATAAAATTAGCTACTGTGAATTTGTTTGTTTGTTTGCATATACAGTAGCATTCCCCCCCCCCATTTTTCTTTATGTGTTATCTCTTCTCCCTCTTTTTCCTTTTTTTCTGTACCATGTATTTTACACCCTGTTTAGTAGTGAGACATAACATGTAACAGTAAAGTTACAGTGAAGTTCATAGCACTGCTGTTTTGTAACATGCCATGCTAGGAAGAAGAATGAAACATGAAATTCAAGACAACTGGGGAAGTTTACTGTACTGTAAGTTCAAAGGAGAGTCATCATCCTGTACATGTTCAGCCAGTATTTCACTAGTCACATCACACAAAATGTCTGGAGTGATAGGTTCAAGTTGGCCTGATTGTGTGATTTCAGATTTCTGCTGTGATGGAAATGAGATCTTCACCTTTCTGGGACATTATGCAGCATGGATTGGTAGGTAGTTACTGACGTTTTGGAACAAAGTATCATTTCATCTTCAAGGGTCAAGCAGTCTGCTTGACCCTTGAAAACGGTCTATTAGTTTTTCCCGAAACGTCGGTAACTAACTACCAATCCATCTTTCATAACATCCAAGAAAAGTGAAGAGCTTATCACTCAGAATCTTTACACTAGTGGCCCATGTTACTGGTTTTTATTCTCAGCCTGAATTGGGTCCAGAGTTAAAGATGGCTAAGGATATTTGAACCATCTCTTCCAATCCACCATGCTGGAAAATGCTCATTTACAGTTTCATACACAGTCCCTGGACATGTTTTAGCTTCACATGTTACCAGAATGCAATAAAGCAGTCACACTATATTGAAGCCCTTGTATTCACTGATTGTGTATGGAGTCCTAAATGAGCATTTCCTGAGCAATGACAAGATAGGAAGTTAGTAAAACTTAGCCATCCTGATCACAGGACTATGTTGTACTTCTATCTGTAGTCTGCATGAAAGAAGTAGTATTGAGTGTGGAGTTCAGCATAGACCAAGAATCTTAGACATATTTTATATTGTTTATTCCATGCATTTATAGTTCAGTTACCACAATTTCAACCAACAAATGCACAGAATTTTCACGTAATTCACAACATTATTTTTAAAAACATTTAACTCCCACATGTTTTGGACCTTACTGGTTGGTGTAGCATAAAACGATTACTATACAATGTTTTGATCTGTTGTATGTGATAACTGGTAGGATTCTTCTGTGTACATGCTACTCCATTTTACACAGAAAATTGGAGTAGCATGTGGATGTATTCACAGTACTATGTAGTAGGTAGTACTGTGTTTGTATTGCAGTGTGCTTTCAAATTTATTATGCATACAAAGAGGATATTAGTTTTTCAAACATTTACATTTACATGTATAAATTTATTAATGTGATCATTCATGAAATGAGGAAATGCCATAAATGATCATCTGAAGGAATATCTGATTGATGTATGTTAACTCTTACTTATGTATGTTTCAGCCATGGTTAGACAACAAGCATACAGTGTTTGGACGAGTTGTGAAGGGAATGGAAGTGGTGCAGAATATTAGCACAGCTAAAACAAATCCAAAAACTGATAAACCGTATGATGACATCCAGATTGTAAGCATTAGTTTAAAGTGAATATGGACCACTCACACATATGCTAAACTCACAGTATAATCCAACAGAATGTTTAGCAGAATACATTCATATTTACCAATTCTGAAATGGAGATCTTAAAGCCAAAACTTCAAGATGCACATTGAGTGGTACCAGTGGCATTTCCATCTCGCAGATTTCTACACCTGGTGTCGGTGTTTTTGAAGATGGAATTGAAGTGTGTAAAGGTGAGGTGACTGTGTCAGCAATTTTATAAAGTTTCAATTAATGTAACACTGTTGCTTGTAATGTATGAAAAAGCTAGCAGATGGACAGACAAACTTTTTAAATGCGGACACACTTCTTAATTGGTTTTCTTAAAAATGATAATTTAAGAACAACAAATCAAAGGCATTTCAGAAGGCATCGGAAAAGAACTCTCGCCATTATTTACCCAGTACATATAGTTCATAATGGTAGTGGGAATGTGAATACATTACGTGTGATACATTTTACTTTGTAATAGTTTGTGTGTAAATCAGTACATTTATGAATAATATTTTGATAAAACTGGATTTCCAAAACATCTGAAAGAGTGTGACATGTTATTACCACCATGATAGCTTCCAGTAAAGTCCAGTATAACTACCTCCGTGCTCGCAACATGCTAGTTGGTGATAGATTGTGTTTCAATTATTATGATGTGTTCCTTATGTTCATAGTGTATTTATGGATCAAATGAGATTGAAGCAAGTGTGTTTCTGACCTGTAGGTGCTGAGTTTGGATCTTGGCCAGGACACTGATTACTTTGACAGAGGATTTTAGTTTTCTTCAACAGTCCCACCAGACAAAGCCTGGGATAGTACCTCAAATTAGGCCATAACTGCTTCCTACTACAGCCTTTCCAGTTTATTATTCACTAATCCTATCATTTACTGATCCCAGTGGCCGCATGTTCTAAGGTGTGGGTCTGCGGCCACTCGCTTACTGGAATTGCAAATTTGAATCCCGCCAGTGGCATGCATGACTGTCTTGTGGTGTTGTGTGTTATCGGTAGAGGTCTGTGCTTCAGGTTCATCACTTGTCCGTAGGAGTCTTACTGAGTGTGGTGTTTGTTACTGAGTGTGATAGTGAATCCTCAACAATGAAGAGGCCCTGGCACACTAGAGACTGTCAAAAAAAATCCATTTGACATTATGTAGTCTGATCTACTGACATCATTAAATAAACAATAAAGTAAATGTAATTTGTTCCTTTTTGGGTAATTCCCCGGCGTCTGAGTTCTAATTGCTGACGTTTCGGAACTCGCTGTCAGTTCCATCTTCATAGGCAGGTGAATGAAGTATGTCAGTGGATGGATTGTGTGGGGTATTTATACCAGGTTGGGTTGAAGCGGGGAAGTGGCAGAGCCAATAGGAAGTAGTGTGCCTGTATGGGGTGGGTAGACATCCAGCAGGTAGTGGATGGGGAGGGTGTATATAAGTGCATGTGCGGGTAGGATTACTGTTGTGTATTGGATGGCTCTCTCCTCTCTTTGAGTTTATGAAGCAGTGGTTTCCATGATTTGCTGAGATTGAAGCCCCCATCTCTGTTCATGTTATTTGGATGCATCTCTATTTCTATGGCTTCTCTGATGAGACGATCCAT
>Ga0123355_10006571_pt1 | contig 17253 bp, 15 predicted proteins | sample TergutEmb28metaG_3_FD_89872 | JGI IMG/M metagenome (GOLD analysis project Ga0123355, IMG submission 89872) | Embiratermes neotenicus P1 segment gut microbial communities from Petit-Saut dam, French Guiana - Emb289 P1 | ecosystem: Host-associated > Arthropoda: Insects > Digestive system > Gut ...
ATGCTAATAGTTTCTTTGTCATAATTCGTGTTCTCCCTTTTATTTCTTTTGCTTCTTGTTAATTTCTTGTTAATATAATGTCGTTTGCGATTGTGCAGTTATTCTCTTGGATCAAATCTTTTTTCTTACATTACATCATGTCAAGCTATATTATATATGTATACGGGATGCTTCCCGGTTGAACAAGGTGCGTAGGTCTCCCCTTAACTATCGCCTTATCTCTGCCGCTTTCCCCCGCAGTACTAAGGCTCTTGCATCATTTCCTATATCTATTCGATGCCTGCTTATATCTAAACTCTTATCGTTCTATCAACAAAGGTATACCTAAGAATACACGTTACTTGTCACAACAATGTCACAATTTAGCCATTTGTCGTTCTTTTTTCAGCGTTTTCGAAACATTTGGTGAAGTTTTTACTATAGATTTGCCGTTTTCGTTATCCTCGCAAGTATAGCAATTTAAAAATCTATACGGTTAAGAATACACGTTGCTTGTCACATCAATGTCACAAAACGCAATAAAAACTCATTTTTATTGTCAATTGCGTAACTTTTTTTAATATAGTACTGTTTTTTGTGTGATTTTTGCTTCATTTTACGCCGATTTGGCGGCACAGAATAATAAAAGTGGACCAAAATGCTCCAAAATGTGTTGCAACAAGCGTAGCAACTAAACTTGTGTTTGACTTAGCTCTGTCAGTTAGTTATAATTGGGCAAGTTGCTTGAAATGAGTGGTATAACTCTTGCCTTGTCATTTCACGGATTTCCTTGCTTTTCGCATCGTGGAATATCCTTTATCCACAAAAAGTGCCCGGCAACACCGGACACTCCTTTAAACAAAAATATCAAGTTATATTAGGTTTAGCACTACTGTTAATACAACAAACACGCCGGCAACCCATTTCGTTGCAAGTGCCAGACGAGCATCTCTTGATTTTTGTTTGTTCTTTGCTAAGTACGTGTCTGATTGAGCTCCGCTGAGAGCTGATAGACCTGAGTTCTTGCCTGATTGCAATATGATTACGCACATAAGCAATAAACATGTTATAAGATGGAGTATAATAAATATTGTTTGCATTAGGGTCAATCCTTTCGGAGTTATATTTTCACACGGGAAGTTATTTTAGCACATCACCTATACAATTGCAAGCATTTTATAGATAATTTTTATAAAGAGGACTGATTTATATGTTTTTTGATTCACATGCGCATTATGACGACAAGCGTTTTAATGAAGATCGCCACGATTTGCTTATATCCATGAGAGATGCGGGAGTCTCGCTTATATTAAACTCTGCGAGTAGCTTAAGGTCAGCGAAGTTTAGCCTTGATCTGGCGGATAAGTATCCTTTTATTTATGCTTCTGTCGGTGTGCATCCTCATGATACGAAATCTATGACTGACGATACGGTTTCTGAGCTTGAGAAATTATTATCTCACCCAAAAGCTATGGCTGTAGGTGAAATCGGGCTTGACTTTTATCATAATTTTTCTCCGCCTGATATTCAGAAAATTCGCTTCCGTGAGCAGATGGAGCTTGCTCGCCGGGCTGGAAAGCCGGTTATTATTCATGAGCGTGAGTCACTGTCGGATACTTTAGATGTTATTAGAGACTTTCGGGATCTTTCGGGCGTGTTCCATTGTTTTTCGGGTAGTTGGGAGACTGCTAAGATTATTCTGGATATGGGTTGGTATCTTTCTTTTACCGGCGTTATAACTTTTCGCAATGCACGCCGTTCCACGGAGGTAGTCGCTAAAATGCCTGCGGATAGAATTTTAATCGAAACCGACTGTCCTTATCTTGCGCCGGAGCCTAAACGTGGGCGACGTAACAGTTCACTATATTTGCCTTATATCGCCGATAAGGTTGCTGAGCTAAGGGGCATTTCCGTCGAAGAAGTCGCAACGATAACTATGGAAAATGGAAAGCGTTTCTTCAACATTTTGTAAGATTTGTAAGGATTTTCACAAAATGCGATATCTCCCCGCTTGCAGGTGTTTGTGCGCATTTTCCGAGGCGCAGCAGCGTACATTTTACCGAATTTGTAAGAACCACAATGAAAGGTGTTGGTAAGGATATGAAGTTAGTTTCATGGAATGTTAATGGGCTTAGGGCTAATTTGAAAAAGGGCTTCTTGGAGTCTTTTAAGGATATAGATGCCGATGTATTTTGCTTGCAGGAAACCAAGATGGAAAAGGGGCAAGCGGAGTTTGACTTGGGCGATTATCACGAGTATTGGAACAGTGCAGAAAAAAAGGGTTATTCCGGGACTGCCGTGTTTACCAGAATTCCACCTTTGTCCGTGACTTGCGGAATGGGTGTCGAGGAGCATGACCGTGAGGGGCGCATGATTACTTTGGAATTTTCTGACTTTTATCTTATTTGTGTTTATGTTCCCAATTCTCAGAACGAACTGGCAAGGCTTGATTATCGTATGACTTGGGAAGATGCTTTTCGTAATTATGTTTGCGGGCTTGATAAGGTTAAGCCTGTGATTATCTGCGGGGACTTGAATGTTGCGCACCAAGAAATTGATCTGAAGAATCCTAAGTCAAACAAGCGCAATGCCGGTTTTACGATTGAGGAGCGTGACAAAATGACTACGCTTTTGTCTGCCGGTTTTAGCGATTTTTTCAGACAGCGCAATCCTGATTTGCAGGGGGCTTATACCTGGTGGTCATATATGGGTAAGGCTCGTGATCGGAACGCCGGGTGGCGTATAGATTACTTTTTAGGTTCGAATCGACTTGCCGATAGGGTGAAAGATGCTTTTATTCTGCCGGAAGTCATGGGTAGTGACCATTGCCCTGTCGGAATTGTGATTGATTAAAACGCAAGTTTTGGGAATTTTTTGTCGCAATACCCACATCTGTCAGCGCCGAGGTTTGATGTGATTTTCGGAAGATAAAAGTCGGATTGGGTGATACATGCAGGATTGCCACAATCTGACTTTGTCAAGTCATTTGTGACCATTGGTGGAGCAAGTCTTGGTTTATGCAGAAATTCAAGCATTAGCGACATGCGGATAAACATGCCGTACCGAGCTTGTTCAAAATATGCTGCGCGAGGATCATCGTCAACATCAACTGTGATTTCTCCGTATCGTGGCAGAGGGTGCATTATCTGCATGTCAGATTTTGCGCCTTTTAGCATTTCTTTTGTAAGCACATAAACGTCTTTAAGCCGTCTGTATTGCGCCGCATCATGAAATCGCTCTCGCTGAACTCGTGTCATATACAAAATATCAAGCTCCCCAATGCATTCAGCCAGGCTTTGGGTTTCTACGTATTCTTGCTTGTTTGCTTTCATTTGCTCGATTATGTATTCAGGTAGTTGCAGTTCCTGTGGGGATATCAGGCAAAAGCTGATTCCTTCAAACATCGCCATCGCTTCAATCAGCGAGTGAACTGTACGTCCATATTTTAGATCTCCACAAATGCCTATGCGAATGTTCTCGATTTTGCCACGCTTCTGTGCTATCGTCGCAAGGTCTGTCAGTGTCTGAGTCGGGTGAAAATGCCCTCCGTCACCTGCATTTATCACAGGAACTTCCGAATATAGTGCCGCCGCCGTTGCTGCGCCTTCTTGAGGGCTTCTGATTACAATGGTGTCCGAGTACGATGCGGTCATTCTTATTGTATCGGCGAGTGTTTCTCCTTTTGAAACTGATGTGCCGAGTGGGTCGGAGAAGCCGAACACTCCCGCTCCGAGGCGTTGCGCTGCGGCTTGAAACGAGAAGTTTGTACGTGTACTCGGTTCATAAAACATAGAGGCAAAAAGCTTTCCTCTGCATGAATCGGCATATACATCCGGGCGGGCAATTATGTCGCAACATTGCGCATATAATCTGTCCCACCACTGACGTGACATGTCTGCCACACTGACGAGTTTTCGCACTTGTGTCATCTATATATACCTCCGGTCATTGCTTCGGATTTGCATTTGCCATATTATGCCACAGACGCAATGCACCATTGTGGCATATGCGGTTTAATTGTGTGTAATAACCGCTTTCGGTTATTATAACACATTCGCGATCTCTATGTCACCGCTCTGAACATATTTTATGAAAACAGATGACCGCTTGGTCATCCATTTTCTTTAGTCTCTATTTATTCCCCACATTCTTCATCAGCAAGTACATAATAGCCTTCTGAGCATGCAGGCGGTTTTCGGCTTCATCAAATATCTCTTGTGCATGTTCTTCAAAGACCTTTTCAGTTATCTCCTCGCCCTTATGCGCAGGGAGACAGTGCTGTATCATACACCCGGGATTTGCAAGTGCCATTATTTCATCGTTAATCTGATATCCTTTAAACGCCTTTTGGCGTTTTGCTGTTTCTGCCTCTTGTCCCATCGATGCCCACACATCTGTGAATATGACATCGGCACCTTTTGCCGCAATTTCAGGCTTATCCGTCATCTCAAACTTGCCTGCGAAGGAGCTTGCAAAATCCAAGATTTGTTTGTCAGGTCTATAGCCTTCAGGGCATGCAATAGACACATCCATACCGCATTTTAAGCATCCTGCTATCACTGAGTTGGCGACATTGTTGCCGTCGCCTATCCAACAAGCCTTAAGCCCTTCGAGCTTTCCTTTATGCTCTCTTATTGTCATTATATCTGCTAACACTTGGCAAGGGTGCTCAAAGTCTGTCAGTGCATTTATGACAGGAACTGTCGAATGTTTGGCAAGTTCTTCGACTTCCTTTTGCTCAAATGTGCGAATCATTATGCAGTCGCAGTAGCGACTTAGGACTCGTGCGGTGTCTTCAATCGGCTCGCCCCTACCGAGCTGGCTATCGGCATTTGATAAAAATATTCCTTGCCCACCAAGCTGGAAGATGCCGACTTCGAATGAAACACGGGTACGAGTTGAGCTCTTTGCAAATATCATTGCGAGGGTCTTGCCCGTCGGGAAATCGTGTTTTATGCCTGCTTTTTGCTCGGCTTTGAGCTTGTCTGCGGTATCAAGTATTAAGGTTATATCATCCTTTGGCAGCTCAAGCAGGCTGAGTAAATCTTTTTTCATGTTCCTTTTATTCCTTACTTATATTATTTCTTTTAAAATCGCCAGACCTTTATCGATTTCCTCATAAGTTATAGTCAGCGGTGGGAGCATTCTCAGAGCATCGGAACCCGCCGTTATTATAAGCAGTCCGTTTTCGGCGCAAATTGCAGCTATATCTTTGGGCGCTAAGCCCTTCAGCGATACGCCTATCATAAGTCCCTTGCCACGAATCTCGCCCACTGTTGACTTGTTCCAACTTTTTATGGTTTTGGCGATATATTCACCTTTTTTGACCACTTCTTTTAGCAGCGCTTCATCAAGTTGATTCAGAACTTCGAGCGCACCTGCCGCAGAAACAGGGTTTCCGCCGAAAGTCGTCGCATGTGTTCCGGGTGTTAAGACTCCTGAGCATTTTTCATTTGCCATGATTCCGCCCATTGGCAACCCGCCTGCTATGCCTTTAGCGAAGCTTACAACGTCAGGCAATATATCGTATTGCTGAAACGCAAATAGCGTACCTGTTCTGCCGACACCTGTTTGGATTTCGTCAACAAGTAACAAGATGTCTTTGTCTTTGCAGATTTTGGCAACTGCATTTACGTAGTCCTCGCTAAGAGGCAGTACACCCCCTTCGCCTTGAATGAGTTCTACCATGACGGCGCAGACATCGCTTGTAAGTTCCGCTTCCAAAGCCGATAAATCGTTAGCAGCTACATGCTTAAAGCCTTCCGTGAATGGAAAAAAGTAATTGTGAAACACTTCTTGCCCTGTTGCAGCAAGGGTTGTTATCGTTCTGCCGTGGAAGCTTTGGATGAGGCTTATTATCGTGTTTCTGCCGTTGCCGTACTTGTCGAAAGAATATTTTCGTGCAAGTTTTATCATTCCTTCATTGGCTTCGCCACCTGCATTTGAGAAAAACACATTTTTCATGCCTGTGCGAGCTGAAAGCTGTTCGGCAAGTTTGACATAAGGCTCGGAATAGTAGAGGTTTGATATGTGTTGGAGTTTCATCGCTTGAGCGGTAATGGCTTCAACCCATTTTTTATTGCCGTATCCAATGGAATTGACCCCTATTCCGCTTGTAAAGTCGATATATTCTTTCCCTTCAGGACTGTAGAGAGTCGCACCCTGACCGTATTCGATTGCTGCATCGAAGCGACCGTATGTTTGCATTACATGCTGTGAGTCAAGTTGCTTTATTTCATTACTTGTCATGTCTTTCTCCCCTATAACTTCTTTTTTGTTCGTATTGTACACTAATTATGTGCCATTTGTGAAATACTAAAGTATCATCGTACCTGCACCTTCGTCGGTGAGCATTTCAACCAGTATTGAGTGTTGTATGCGCCCATCGAGAATATGCGCACGTTTTACTCCACCTTCAATCGCACTTACACAACACTCAACTTTCGGTATCATGCCGTCAACAACGATTCCTTCGGCTTTAAGTCCTTCAATTTCTTCCGTCTTGATCACTTTTATTAAAGTTTCATCTACGCCTTTTTCACGAAGTACCCCACGGGTGTTTGTGAGTAGGATAAGCTTTTCTGCCCCAAGAGCGACTGCAAGTTGCGCTGCTGCTGTGTCAGCGTTTACATTATATGACGTGTCTTCGTCGATACCGTAAGCAACTGTCGCTACGACCGGGATATGTCCTTTGTCGATGGCTTGCAGTACAACATCGGGGTCTACCTTAACTATATCTCCGACGTAGCCGTAATCTTCGCCATCGCCTTTGTCAATTTTCTTTGCCTGGAATAATTTGCCGTCCAGTCCGCAAAGTCCAATGGCGCTTCCGCCTTTTCTTGCTATGGTCGCAACCAGGTCTTTATTGACTTTTCCGCACAATATACCCTGGACTATGTTCATTGTTTCACTGTCTGTGTAACGAAGGCCATTTACAAATCTAGACTCTATTCCGAGGCGATCTAGCATCTCGTTTATTTCAGGTCCGCCACCGTGAACAAGTACGGCGTAAATTCCGACAAGTTGGAGCATGATCATGTCTTCTATGACTGCTTCAAAGAGCTCGGGGTTTATCATTGCGTTACCGCCGTACTTAATGACGACGACTTTGCCTCTGAATTTCTGAATATATGGTAGTGCTTCTGCAAGGGTCTGAGCCCGCACGTGGTTACCGTTTGGCATGATTAATTATCCTTTCTCCTGGGTTTTAAGGTTGCGGGACGCTGAGGACAGCGTCCCCTACAGGGTTTGGGTGAACGGTTATTGCGGGACGCTGAGGACAGCGTCCCCTACGAGATTTGGGTGGGGTTACTGCGGGACACTGTAAGCAGTATCCTCTGTGAATTTTTACGAGCGGTAGTCGCCGTTGATGCGAACATAATCATATGTCAAGTCGCAGCCCCAGCATGTACATGTTGCAGTTCCTTCTGAAATAGCAATGTCTATTGAAATATCGTGTTCGGATAGAATTTTCTTTGCAATATCTTCATCGAACAGAAGTCCTCGCCCGCTCTTGCAGACATCGATGCATCCTGCACTTGATGCAAAAGAAACATCAACTCCATCAGGGTCAAAGTCTACCCCCGAATATCCCATAGCGCACAGCACTCTGCCCCAGTTCGCATCAGCTCCGAACATCGCCGCTTTAACCAGCGATGATGATATGACTGACTTCGACAATTGCTCGGCTTGCGCTTCATCTTTGGCGCCTTGCACATTACATGTTATTAAATGGGTCGCACCCTCTCCGTCAGCGGCTATCATTTTTGCCAGCTCTATACATAGGGTGTTTAGCACTTCCGAAAATTTGTCAAATGCTTCGCCTTCTTTGGTTATTTCGCTATTGCCTGCCAATCCGTTTGCAAGCACTGTCAGCATATCGTTAGTAGATGAATCGCCATCGACAGTAACTCTGTTAAAGCTGACATTCGTGGCATTTACAAGTGCCTTTTGTATCATCGCAGGGCTTATCGCACAGTCGGTAGTTACAAAAGCAAGCATCGTGCCCATATTCGGGTGAATCATACCGCTACCCTTGGCTATGCCGCCGATTTTGACAGATTTTCCTTCTATCTCAAATTCAATGGCAAGCTCTTTCATCGTAAGGTCGGTCGTCATGATAGCCGCCGCTGCATCTTCTGAGCCATCGTATGAAAGCTGTGAGCAAAGCTCTGCTACTCCGCTTTCGACTACATTTATCGGTAGTTCCTGACCTATAACTCCTGTCGAGGCAACTATGACTTCGTCTTCATTTATTCCAAGCTCTTTTGCCATGCTTTTACACATACTCTGTGCATGTGCCTCGCCATTGGGCGCACAGGCGTTGGCATTTCCGCTATTTGCAAATACTGCTCTTGCCTTGCCGTTTTTTAGATTTTCCTTTGTTACATGGAGTGGAGCTGCTTTTACGACATTTTTTGTATAAACTGCTGCTGCACTGCAATCTTTGTCTGAAACGATTAGTGCCAAATCTTTTTTATTAGCATTCGAGGTCTTAACACCTACATGCAGTCCCGATGCTTTAAATCCTTTTGGGGCGCATACTCCGCCTTCTATAAATTTCATATTTGTAAACCTTCTTCCTCGTTAAATCCTAGCATTATATTCATGTTCTGAACCGCTGCTCCTGATGCTCCTTTGCCAAGATTATCAAATCGTGCGGTTATTATTGTTTCTGTGTCATTTCCGCTCACTGTCAGATTAAGCATATTAGTTCCTGCGCCCCAATTGCTCTCGAGCATTCCGCTTCCAAGCTCCGGGTCTACTGTCACAAATCGCTCGCCTGAATAATAATCGGATAAAATTCCAAGTATATCTTTCGTAGAATGCTTGCCTTTAAGTAAATCATTATGCAATGTTACCGTTGCTGCGATTCCTGAGTAATAGTCGTCCACTATCGGGCAAAATACAGGTTTTCTCGTTAGCCCTGTCACTGTCATTATCTCGGGAATGTGCTTATGATTTAAGTCTAGTCCATACATTCTAGGAGCTTGCATTTGGAGTGTCTTCTCATTTTCATAAGCTCCGATCATCGATTTGTCACCACCTGAGTATCCTGTCAGTGATATACATGTCAGCGGATAGTCAGTAGGCAATATGCCTTTTGTGATAAGGGGCTTGGTCATTGCTATGATTCCGGTCGAGTGACATCCGGGGTTTGAGACTCGTTTTGAGCTTGCAATTTTATTTCGTTGCTCTGATATTTCCGGGAATCCATACACCCAGTCGGGATGTGTCCTGTGGGCGGTGGATGCATCTATAACTCGGGTTGTTTCGCTTTCTATGAGCGAAACGGACTCACGTGCTGCCTCATCCGGCAGACATAGAAAAACCAAATCCGCTTCATTTATAAGTCTTCGTCGTTCGGCTGTGTCTTTTCTTTTCGACTCGTCTATCAGCAGTAATGTAATATCGTTTCTGCCCTCGAGCCTGTCTAGAATTTGCAAGCCGGTTGTGCCTTCTCTGCCATCAATGAATATTTTTGGTTTCATAGTGTAATCCTCCAGATTGACATACTATAACAGAATGCGCATAATTATGCAATAGGGCAAAATGTGAAAATTTATACAAATCGCTTGAGTTTTCATGCAAATTTTTGTTATATAAGCCTATTCCGGCGGAGAGCGATTTAATTTGTTGTGAATATTATTCATTATTTAGTGCATAATATTCGTCGAGAATTAAGGTGAAATGCTTCGCTATGTTACAAGTCCCGGTGTCTCTAAAAAACACAGGTTGGTTACAGCCAAGGCACGTCTACTGCCTAGAAAAGTCGTAACAGCTCTAAGCGTGGTGTGCTCGCAACGGAAACCTAAGCGAGTTTTTTAGAGACACCGGGACCTGTAACCCTACATATTGCATATTACAGAAAAATTACAGAATTTTTTTATACATGACATTGCGCTTGAGATGTGATATTATACAGTTTACGTTTTTGTGAATTACTGGGAGGATTTAGTTTAATGAAATTAGTCGGTGTCAGTGGGAATTGGGGCAAATGGTTTCCCCTCATTGCGATACCTGTTTTAATTATAGCTTATTACTTAATGTGGCTTCTGAATTCGTACTCCCCCTTTGGGTGGTGGCGTGAAACGCTCTATCTGGCGTTGTTTGCGGTTCACATGGTGCTATTCTTCGCACTTCGAAGCTACAAGGCCAACATCTTTTTTGCACTAGCTGCCTGCTTAACGTGGATTGTTGAGCTATACATATTCATGCCTTCATTTAGTCGCATAGTGGCATTTCGCTCTTTTAGCATGGAACTACTCTTGCCACCTGTTATATGTTTCTTAGCAATAAATGTAATACACAGGCTCTTTCCGAATATTTATAAAAAATGGTTTATGCAAGTTTTCTCGATACTAATGGCTGTTTTTGTTGTGGTCTTCTCAATTTTTGACGACCCAATATTCTTTACTGTTTTCTTTGGCGTGCTGGGTCTTAGTCTCATTTACACAATCGTGTCGTTTATCTTAAAACTCAGACAAGTTCGTCTTGAGCAAATCACTTTCCTTATTGGTTTTGCAATTTTTATATACGGGATTCTCTGTCATGTATTGTTATATGAGATATATGAGCTCTCTATCTCTCTGCCGTTTGCTGAATTTTTCTTAGCTAATACCATTCAATTATTCTTCTTGCTAACATCAGCAGCACTCTTGCTTGCCACATGCGACGAGGTGCTTGAATCTAACGCCGACACCCAACGTCTTATCGCTCAGGAGATAATCGCCGAAAGCCAACTGGATTTCCAGCGTGAGCAGTTCGGTCGCCTTATGGAAACTGTAGAGTCTACAAGATTTATGAGACATGACATGAAGCACCACCTGGCAGTTATAAACGAATATGTACAAGCCGAAAACATGTCAGGTATAAAGGGTTATTTAGAGGGCATGGAATATGGTCTTAATTCCTCAAGAAGCAAGCACCATTGCGATAACTATGCCGTTAATGCGATCGTATCACATTATCTGTCTTCTGCGGAAAATGACGGTGCAAAAGTCAATGTAAAGCTTACCGTTCCTGCCGATACAGGTCAGGTCAAAGAAAGTGATCTGTGTGTCATCGTTGGAAATCTGCTCGAAAATGCCGTAGACGCATGTAGAGATGTCGATAGAGATAAGCGTTTTATAAGGCTTTTCAGCTATGTTTCGGACAATGCCATTACATTTACTATGGAAAATAGTTTCGCCGGAGAGCTAAATCAGTGGGACGGTGTGTTCTACTCTACAAAGCGTGATGGCGAGGGGCTCGGCTTACAATCTGTTGCAGCTGTGGCTGAAAAGTATGGCGGTGCTGCAAACTTTGAAACTCAGGATAATGTATTTATATCTTACGCATATGTAGATATGGGGGATTTTTAACCCATGAAACTTCTGGCACTGGATGGGAATAGTCTTGTTAATCGGGCGTTTTATGGGGTGCGCCATCTTTCCGCAAGCGACGGAACTCCTACCAATGCCGTTTATGGATTCATTTCAATATTGCAAAAACTAATTGGCGAGGAGTCGCCTGATGCACTATGCGTGACATTTGACACTCCTGCGCCAACATTTAGGCATGAGCAATATGACGGCTATAAGGCAACTCGTACAGGAATGCCTGATGAGCTTGCGGTTCAAATGCCTATCTTAAAAGAAGTTCTCGATGCAATGAATATCCGCCGATATGAGCTTGCAGGATGGGAAGCGGACGACCTGCTTGGCACTTTGGCAAAAAAATGTGAAGCGGAAAAATGGGAGTGTGTTATCGTCACAGGCGATAAGGACTCCCTACAACTCGTCTCCGACCACACGCTCATTAAAAATGTAAAGACCAAAATGGGACAGACCGAAACCAAGATTTATACACCCGATACCTTCATTGAAGAATATGGTTTCGACCCTCAGCTCATGATTGACTTTAAGGCTTTGATGGGCGATTCATCGGATAATATACCCGGTGTTACAGGCGTGGGCGAAAAGACTGCGCTTGATTTGGTGCGCCGATTTGGCAGTATTCAGAATATTTTTGATAATCTCGATTCACTCGATATCAAAGATTCTGTTCGAAAGAAACTCGAAGCAGGTCGTGAGCTTGCTTTTATGTCTTACGATCTTGCGACAATTCAGTGCAATGCTCCGCTTGAGATTATACCGACCGATAGCGTTCGTAAAGAGCCTGACAATGATGCACTGTATGAGCTATTTAAGCGGCTGGGTTTTTCTCGTTTTATTAAGGACTTTGGACTTATGCCACCCGTAGATTCCGTCTCGGATTCAATTAAAGCTCCTGAAATCATAGAAATTGATTCATCCGGCGCTTGTAAGGAGTTCCTTGCTTTGGTGCGCAATGCGGAATGTGTTGCCGTCCAGCTTGATATCTCGTTTTTTGACAGTATCTCTGTGGTTATCTCTGCTCCTCAAGATGCCAAGATTAACTTAGCTGATAATAAGAGCCTTCTGCAAAATAGAAATATTTATCTTCTGCGTAAGGGCTTTACTGACGATTTTGATGACACTCTAAGATTCCTCTTAAGTTCAGATGTCAGAAAAATCGGGCACGATGTCAAAGATATTATGCATGCCTGTCTTAAGAGTGGCATACCCACCGATGGTTGGATATTTGATACTGCTCTAGCTGCTTATTTGATTTCGCCGACAGACAGCAATTACGCCATCGCTAGAATCTCTGAGCGATACTGCGGATTTGTACCTACAGATGATACCGAAGAAAACGGGCAGATGTCCATGATGCCTGATGACGGAAAGTCTTTGGGTAGCGAAGCTTATGCCATTAGTCTGCTCTATGATGCGCTAAAAGAAAAGCTTGATGATTTTAAACTTGAGTCCATTGGCGCCGAGCTTTTGGGTTTGCCTTTGACTGAAAATAAGCGCCCCTACAGGGGGCTGTTTGAAGATATCGAAATGCCACTGTGCAGTGTTCTTGCACATATGGAATATGCGGGATTTTTAGTTGATAAAGAGGCTCTTATAGTATTTGGCGAGGCACTCGCCGAGAATATTTGCGTTATTGAAGCTCAGATATATGAGCTGGCGGAAGAAACATTTAATATAAATTCACCTAAGCAGCTCGGCGCAATTCTTTTTGAAAAACTTATGCTTCCGCCTCCGAAGAAGACAAAGACTGGCTACTCTACGAATATCGAAGTGCTTGACAACTTAATCGGAAAGCATCCCATCATCTCGCATATAAAGGACTACAGAGAGCTGGCAAAGCTTAAATCAACTTATGCTGACGGTTTGCTAAAGGTCATGAAGCCCGACGGTCGCATACACACACATTTCGGAATGACTGTTACAGCCACAGGTAGGCTGTCTTCTACAGAACCGAATCTGCAGAACATTCCTATAAGAAAGACTATCGGCGGTGAACTTCGAAAAATGTTCGTCGCACGTGAGGGTATGGTCTTGGTCGATGCTGACTATTCTCAGATAGAACTTCGGCTTCTGGCTCACATTTCGGGTGACCCTGTTATGATTGCCGCTTTTGAGAGGGAAGATGATATACATGCAGTTACTGCATCGCAGGTTTTCAGAGTGTCGCTTGAGGATGTAACCGCCGAGCAGCGTTTCCGGGCAAAAGCTGTTAATTTCGGAATTGTGTACGGTATATCGGCATTTTCTTTGGCTAATGATATTGGTGTTTTTCCGAAAGAGGCTAAGGACTATATCGAGAGATATCTCGAAAATTATGCAGGCGTTCGCAATTATATGACAGAAATTGTCGAGCACGCTAAAGAGCTCGGTTATGTCTCTACTCTTTTTGGTCGCAGACGTTATCTGCCTGAACTAAAATCCTCTAACTTCAACATGCGGTCGTTCGGCGAAAGGGTCGCTCTAAACATGCCGATTCAGGGCACAGCAGCTGATATCATTAAGATTGCTATGGTCAATGTTTCTCGCAGACTTAAAGCCGAGGGGCTTGAGGGGAAACTCATTTTACAGGTACACGATGAGCTTATCGTTGAGTGCCCTGAGAGCGAAGTCGATGCGGTCAGTTTGGTGCTGCGTGAGGAGATGGAAGGTGCTGTAAGGCTGTCTGTGCCTTTGGTTGCTGATACTCGCAGTGGTAAGAATTGGTTTGATGCAAAGTAGGGAATGAAGGGCTTTCCGGTTATGATTTTCATAGATATTGCGACGAAAGATGATGTTTTAGAGCTTTTGGAGATTGAGCAAGATGCTTTTTCTCCACCTTGGTCTCGTGACTTGCTTCTTTCGGAGATTTGTAATGAAGATTCTTTTTTTGCGGTTGCACGGCTCTCAGATGATCTTCTAAGGTCCGTCGTTGGCTTTGTTATTTTGCGGAAAATGAGCGATACCGGCGAGATTTTGCAGATTGCCACTTACAAAGATGCACGGCGAAGCGGCATTGCTGATATTCTTATGAGTAGTGCTTTTGGGTTTGCCAAGGACAATGAGCTTGGGGCTGTCTTTTTGGAAGTTCGTGAGAGTAACACTGCCGCAATTTCTTTGTACAAAAAGCATGGGGCATCTGTTGTGCATAGGCGGGAGAGTTATTATAATGATCCTATCGAGGATGCTTTAATTATGAGGTTTAGCTTGAAAGAATTCAAACTAAACCAAAGGGCATGTGCCACTCGCTCCCCTTGCGGGAACCGCGAGAGATGCACGAAATGACCATTCCTTTTTCACGGTTGTTTTGTGCCCAAAGATTTTCGAAAGGAATGATCATTAGTATATGATAATATTGGCAATTGAGACGTCGTGTGATGAAACGGCGGTGGCTGTAGTTCAAAACGGGCGTGAAGTGCTGTCCGGAGAGGTCTTCTCACAGGCGGATATGCATGCGCTTTATGGCGGAGTTGTGCCGGAGATTGCTTCACGGAATCATGTCGCAATTATAGGAAAACTGACAGAGCATGCCGTCAAAAATGCCGGCATTTCTAAGTCTGATATTGACGCTATTGCCGTAACTTATGCGCCGGGGCTTATCGGTGCACTCCTGGTCGGTGTTAATTTTGCAAAGGGACTTGCTTTGGCACTTGATATCCCGCTCATTCCTGTTCATCACATAAGGGGACACATTGCAGCTAATTATGTCGCTTTTCCTGAGCTTGAGCCGCCTTTTCTGTGCATGATAGTCTCAGGCGGAAGCAGTCTTATCGCTGATGTTCAAGGCTACACCGATATTAGAATTGTCGGCCGCTCAAGAGACGATGCCGCCGGGGAATGCTTTGACAAGGCTGCTCGTGTGCTTGGCTTGTGCTATCCGGGCGGTCCTGCACTTGATAAGCTTGCAAAGTCAGGGGATAATTCGCTTTTTTCCTTACCTCGCCCGATGATTGACGGGCATCCTTATGATATGTCATTTTCGGGTCTTAAGACTGCTGTTGTAAATATTGTTCATAATGCGCAGCAGAAGGGGTTAGAACTTGATAAGGCATCGCTTGCCGCTTCGTTTTCCACTGCAGTCAGTGACATTCTTGTGCCTCGGGTGGTTATGGCGGCTAAGGAATTAGGGCACAAAAAAATCGCCATCGCCGGAGGCGTGGCTGCTAATTCACAGATTCGTGCGGATTTTCGGAGAGAAGCGGAAACGCATGGTTTCGAGTTATATGTTCCGCCACTTGATTTGTGCGGTGATAATGCTAAAATGATCGGCTGTCAGGGGTATTATGAATATTTGGCAGGTGCTCGTGGTGCAGGAATGGAGCTAAACGCTTTTGCGACTATGGGAGTTGATGGGGTCAGGTAAGTCGACCCCTATTAGCGGAAGCCATCGCTAAACTCTTTTGCAACTATGGGAGTTGATGGGGTTAGGTAAGTCGACCCCTATCAGCGCAAGCCGTCGCTAAACTCTTTTAGGTTTTTCTGCACATCATCCGGAAGCTGATTGTAATCCATATCAGAAACAGCACCCTCTAATGCCATAAGGTGAACAAGGCATACATTTGGATAATAAGACTTAACCCTTATAAACGCTTCTTGGCTTCCAACCTGTTTTAGTTCTTCGGCTGTTTCAATGCCTGCATATTTCAACTTTCTTTCGAGTTCTTTACCAATATTTCGCAATGAAGCCAACTCACTCATATAACTTCAACTCCTATCCAAAATTTAAACTTGCGAATCAAAAAAGCGCAGTAACGTATAAAGAAAATTACTCTGCTCTAGAGTATAACATATTTTTGCTGTAATTTGTATATATTTGCGATATAATGGTCTTTGTTGTACAAATAGACTTTACGTATTGAGCGTGATATACTTTGAGATATAACGACAATGATTAAGTAGCCAAAGGGCTCATTATCGTCAACAATAATTATTTAAAAGCCTGAGCTTGGTCAAAGATAGGATAATAAAGAACCTAAATGAAAGAGTGTTATCATGTTTGAAGAACTTAATTATTTGCATAATAAACTAAAGGTCATAAGACCTCTGTCTCACGGAAGCATAAGGCGTCTGTCTGAGGATTTTATGATAGATTATACCTATAATTCCAACGCCATTGAGGGAAGCACATTAACCCTTGATGAGACTGCTCTTGTTCTCAAAGAGGGTATGACGATTGCCAAAAAACCATTACAGCATCATTTAGAAGCTATCGGGCACAGGGATGCTTATTATTATATTGAAGATTTGGTGAAAACAAAGTCCCCATTTGACGAAAAAGCAATTAAGGATATTCATTCTCTCGTACTCATGGATAGACATTCGGACAAGGGTGTTTACAGAAGCGTTCCTGTTATGGTAGGTGCTTTCAGTCCGTGTCAGCCTTATGAAGTGCCTGTCAAAATGGAGCAATTGATGGCGAAACATTTTGCAGACATGCAGGGGCTTCATGTTATTGAAAGGGCTGCGCTTTTTCATTTGGAATTTGAAACAATTCACCCGTTTATTGATGGCAACGGGCGTGTCGGCAGGCTGCTTCTCAATTTTGAGCTTATGAGAGAGGGGTTTCCGCCTATAAATATTAAGTTTTCGGACAGAGATACATATTATGCTTGCTTTAAGTATTATCATGACAACGATAATGACCATTTGAAAATGGTGGAGCTTGTTTCAGAGTATGCTGTCAATGAGCTTAGGCGGTATATTGAGATTGCGGAGCAGTCGGATGTGTTGCGGAGCGGGGAGGGTGAATCCTGTTAATTGGCACGGGGCATGTGTTCCCTACAAAAAACAGACGTTATTGTAATGCTACCTGTTTCCACGGGCTATCATCGTCCTTGAGAAGCGAATTATAGATTGAAATCGTATTATGCAACGTCATGTCGTCACCACTCCAAATAGCACGTCCGACTATGTAGGTTTC
>Ga0123355_10006572_pt1 | contig 17252 bp, 6 predicted proteins | sample TergutEmb28metaG_3_FD_89872 | JGI IMG/M metagenome (GOLD analysis project Ga0123355, IMG submission 89872) | Embiratermes neotenicus P1 segment gut microbial communities from Petit-Saut dam, French Guiana - Emb289 P1 | ecosystem: Host-associated > Arthropoda: Insects > Digestive system > Gut ...
AGTGTCTTCTTTAAACATCTTATTCTGACTATACTGGGTTTCCCTTTTTTCATACCTTCTAATTCTTTGGGCTTTTGCTTGCACTTTCTGCTTCAATGTTTCTGTCAACTGTGCAACTTCCCTTGCATTTGTCACCCTATATTTTTGAAAAATCTTCCTCTTCTTCCTGTTAAGCTTTCCATTTTCAGAGCCTGTTCCAATTTCAGCTATTATTGATAACTCTTTTCTCGATCTGCTTATCTGTTTCTGCGTTCTTATTTTCCAGAACTTAACATTTCTTCTATTTTTGCTTCTTTTACTGGTCTCATTCAGTGTTTGTGTCATAATTGTGGCTGCAGCATATATCAGGTTGTTTATATCTGTTATATTCATCTCATCTTCTTCTAAAAGTTCTTCAATTTCTGCATTTATTTCTTCTTGAAGCTTTATCAATTTGCTGTTTGTATTAATTTTGGCAGCTTCTCCCTTTCACACATTTGTAGGAGCCTCACCTTATGCCACATTATTTGAAGGTCTTCCTTTAGCTTATTCTTAACTGTGTGCTGCTCTCCTACAGCACTTAGATGTTTGTTATTCTCTACTTTACCAAAGTCAGTATTTTCGTTTTCTTGGTCTCTCGTCTGGTGCTTTATAATATGTGTATCCATTTTGTCGTCATTCACCCTGTTTGTGTAAGTATTATTATTATTATTATTATTATTAGTAGTAGTAGTAGTAGTAGTACTAAAATTATTAATTAACTCCTAAGCAGTATCTAAGCATTTATAATTTTTTATATAAATATAACTTTAGTTAGGTACAGATAAAGCTCCCTGATGTTGGTCAAGACCGAAACATTTAGGGGCGATATTATTGTGTATTTTAATGTAAATTTAAAACTTTAACCAAGTTAATAAATAGTGCATTTGTTGGTGTGTGAACTACGCAGTATCTAAGCAGTTTGAACTTCTTGGATTCGTACATTCCGGTATTTTGCTGGAAACTGCTCACTGTGTAGGCAAATTTGACAGATATGGACACAAAAGTTTAGTAGCAATATTAGTAGATATAATGATTTAAATACTTTTTATTGCAAAGAAAATGAAACAGACAGCATTTTTTATTATATTTTCTACAGTATCAGATGAACGACGCAGTAAGGAGGGCTAATACGGATTCTTTGTATAGAAAACATCTGGAAATCTAAGATGTAAATGATAATAGGAAGTTTTACACTAATATAAACTGTAAGGAAATTATCTTTGGTAATCTGGATGCAACTGATCTATCTCAAGATAATCAAATTTTAGAACGTTTTCATAAAGACGCAGCAGAAAGCACGCTGATTCATTTCGGGCGTTTCATCCAGGAACTTTAGAATTTACTTAAATTTTATATTATTTATGCCCGGGAATTAGTTGATACTTATACAAAACACCACCAAAAATGCGTCATACTAATATATATAATTTTACAATTAAAATACTAGCATCAAAACCTAATTATAGTCTAATTTATTTGCACAAAACCTATGTCTTCAACATATGATTGCTGCGCACTCCATGAAGATGGCCCGAAGAGGGTCAAAACATGTAGCAGCTGTAATATATTACTTGTAAAATTTTATATAATAATACTGTGCATTCTGTTGGTGTAGTCTTATGTAAAGTGCTTATATAAAGTCGGAACACACTGAAACATCTGTGGTATGAATTTTATACATTTACAGACTAATGAAAGACGCTGTCAGGATGTCAGACCGCATTGCTTATAACGGTAGCATGATAAATTAATATTTAAGTACAAGACAGGCAAGGAAGGAATAGTAGTTTTCTCGGACGCACAATCCCGGTGTTTACCTAAACAGACTGAGAAAAGCTTTCAGAATTCAGGATATAAAACTTCCTTACTGCGATTTTTCTTCAGAGCACAAGTAAGTTAAAAGCAAAACTGTCCCCTAAGTACGTCATATTCACCCTTAAACTCGGAATTAAGTGGAGATTTGACATCGGCTTCAAGCTCTGGCAGCTTTACCACCTGGGAAATAGCGACAGGTAACCATTGGTTATGAGGCTTGGTCAACACTAGGACAGGTCTGGATGTTTTAGAATACAACAAAAACACTTTCCCATACAAGACGTAAACGACACATCGACGGTTCGCTAAGGAGCCTAATAAGTAAAATCGCTACGCTATAAAGACGCCGGAAACAAGTACAGTGATGTGTATACTGTGGTATGTGTCACGGATTACTCAGAATTACGTGACAGTTGCTTTAATGTATATACGTTCTGACTGGCGAGTCAGTATCACTAAGAAAATATTCAAGTTGAATTCATACAGAGTGTTATAATCCGGATTATTTCTTTTGGACAAAGTAAATGTTTTGATAACAGGTCATTTACTTAAAGCTAAAGTCATTCTGAAATTCTCTTCAACGTTTCTTGTATGTTGTGGAGTCGCGGTGTTTAGCCTTCTGGTATACATAAACAAGTAATAAAGGCAAAAGTATAAATCCAATTTCTTACCCATTAAGCTGAAATATTTCAATTACAAAATACACATTCTTATTTTTTCTCAAGGCGCAAAATCTCCTAATGGGCAAGGACCTCCTCATTTTCGAGGCTTCACGATCACACCCAGACACGCCACACTTGTTGACTCCTCTGCACGAGTGATCGGCCCGACGTAGATACTTCTACCTAACAACACACAACACTCAAAAGAAATATACGTCCATGCCCTCGGTGGGATTCGAACAAGCAATCCTAGCAAACGAGAGACCGAAGACACACACCTTAGACCGCGCGGCCACTGGGGCAGACCACATTATGAAAAAAATATTTTATAATTTTCAGATACGTTCAACCATTGCCAAAAATTGACAGTAAATCTATATATATGTATTGCAAATCTGTAGCGAGGGCTCAGCTGAGCTTTGTCACCCTGTGTAAGTATTTCATTTATCTGAAAGCTGCTAGAAATAAATTTGTTCCATTTTTTCTCACAAAAAGTACTTTGTAGCATTTCTGAGTTAGCTGACGGTACCCCTCAAGATGGATACGGGGTGAAATCGGCGGAATAGCGTAATCTGTGGAGGGGGAAAAAAGGAATTCAATTTCAGCAGGCGGATTAGGGTGGAAGTCTGAAGTCCTTGCGTGTCTTCAGAGGAGCCAGACATACCATGGGCTTGATCCTACGGCATATATTTGGATCCTTCTTTCATATATATATATGTTTTCTGTTCTACCCAATTCGATTCCGGGAACTCCTTAGAGAATAATACAATAGTATGAAACTTTGTGTTAAAATCTTTCCTTCCAATATCTCCAGAATGTCTTCTAACACCTCTGCAAGTTATGCAAATGCGCGACTCACCGGTTCTAGATTTTTCTGGCAATCGATGTGTTAAATGGAGCCGATGGCATTCAAGCATTACTGGGAATTATTACAAGTTCTCAGGGCAGGAAAGTGCGTCAGATTTGGTTTCGTGTTTGAAACAGTTGCGCTTTCTCCTTTACTGGTTACTGTCTAAAACGCGAATGAAGAATGGGTAGTTGTGTTTTAATTACGTTTTAGTGTAATATTATTGTATTCTCGGTCTTACACCTTAAACGTAAGTTGATTTCGACCTTTCGGAGGCATTTTCTTGCTTCCATCTTCAGGGCAACAGCCATAAAACAGGGGGAAACAGGAAATGGATCGATTTATAGAGACAGACTGGACGGGCTGTGACCAATAGGAACCACTGAAATGGAAGAGCGAATAAATGTTGTACTGAACCAAGAGAAACTGAAATTCAAAGCGAGAAAAGCGAAGCAATAAGTGTTCATTTCACCGGTATAGCTAGTTTTTCGTCGCTCTACCAATAAAATGGAATAAATGACTTCCTTCCATCATTAAAAGACAGCTAATCTTGTAATGTTTTTTTTTTAAATTATTACTTTGTATTATACAAAATTTCTGTAGGGCAATTGCTAAAAGGGTAGGAACCCGGACTTTTCCCTGCTATACCCTGCCGCTTGAAACCTGAGCGCGCGCGTATGTTTGTGTTTAAGAGATACAGGGGTACATGGAAAGAAAAGAAAATGTGAATTGTCCTGCACAGCGTCCATTTATACGTAAGTAAGGCGACGATGTAACAGCTATATTTACTGTAGCTCGTGTAATTAGCGAGAGAAAGAATGAATACTACAGTGAAGTATAGGCTTAGTCAAGCGGGAAAATTACCGCACACCCACTGGAAATGACACATTGAGGAAAGGTTATGTTAGTTGCTAGCTGGTTTTCCTAAAGTAGAGGCAGGTTTTCTGGGGTTTTCCCAGGGTGTTTGGGAGATAAAGGCGGCACGTTTGTTCGAAACGTCAGATAGCAATTACCTAACCACACGGCGCTACAGCCCAGAACACCTGCTTTCTCAACGATCACGTGGTGAACGATTCAAATCACTGTTCCCATATCGTTAAGAAGATATATAATTCTAAATATTGTATATCCCTCATTTTCTGTGTTTTTAGGAGCGTGATTGATTTTCTATGAAAGACTGAGATTACAAAAGTTTTTATAATATTTGGACGTCAATATCCCTGAATACACAAAATATTTCTTACAAATAGTAAAGAAAAAAGGGACTATTGTTCAGTACTGAATGTTGGTATTATGAATTCTAAGAATATGGGTTTTTTGGCGGTAGAATCTCGTACCGGAGACAGTAACATCATATACTGCCATGGTGTAGTTCTGTGGAATTTATTCCAAGTTGGAATTTTACGGGAGGGAGCTTCTCACTAAACCTGTGTACGGTCGCAGTTCTCTTCAGTGTGACTGCTAAAGCACAGACAAATTGAATTAAGTTGTGTGTTGTAATTTTTTGTAAGACTTAAGTAGTGTGACGTATGAAGCTAAATATAAGTTACTTTATTTCTTACTTATCCTTCTTCTGCAGTATGAATATGTGCAAGGTTGATAAAACTGTGATTCTGGATTTAGTAGAGACGCCATTCTGAAGAAAAAGGGTAGAGGAGAAACATAAGATGAAAAAGGACGGATAACCCTACACCCCTTTGCCTAATGTGAAGGGTAGAGGCAAGAAGAATGGGAGATGGGAGCTTTATTTTAAATGATCTGATCTATATGATAACTTTAGATTTCTCTCCTTTGCGGATAATGAAAGACTTGTGCATGATCACATATTTTCGTTTATTGTTATTACTATGTATTGCTGTTACTATTGCCACTTAGACCAATGCTGGATGATTGAATTTTCATTTCTTGGAGGCAGAGAGGGAGCGATGTTAAAAGAGAGGCACTCTGTATCATTCCGCATGGCCTGACCTTCGGATCAGGACTAGCCACTGAGAGCAATAACCACCATATGACATCGTTTTATCATCTATTATTAAGATCCCACCTGTTCCTTTACATAATGCACAGTTGCAAGAAATGGAAGATCAGTGCAGGTAAATCGCTTCATGAAATATTAAAGCGGTCGAAGTCTCTAGCAACGAGGTCACAGACGATGGAAACTACAGAAAAGAAAATGTCATAAGGAATGTAATAAACCTTCCACATCATTCAGTCACTTGCTTAATAACTGTACAAATGCAGACAGAAGCACATTGGTGGACTGCACACCGTAATTTTAGAACAACAGTTGTCATTTTTAGGCGCGTTCGCAAAATTGCGAAAAGCGACCATTAACTTCGTCATGTCTGTCCTTCTGTCCGACTACATGGAACATCTCGGTTCCCACTACAAGGATTCCATGAAAGTTGATATTTGAATATTATTCGAAAACCTGTCAAGAAAATACAAGTTTCATTAAAATCTGACATAAATAATGGGCAATTTACATGGCGGCCTATGTACATTTATGATAATACCTCGCTCAGTTCTTTTTGTATAAAAATGAAAAAAAAAATACTTTACTTTGAATGATTTTTTTCACGCCCGAAAATCGTGTCCTTTATGACTTAATTTGAAAAACTATGGTACAGCTAATCAGGCCACAGACGACAAAGTAATACGGTGCATGCATTTTGCTTGCTGGACAAGCAAGGCTACAGGCACACACTCGGAACATGTAATTCTTTTTGCTTTTCTGCAGCAATAATCGCTGCGCTAAATCATCTGAATGTTACGTTATATGGGCATTGCACGTCTTGTTTTTTAAGTAAAGAATGCAGACAAGAATCGAATTTCATAAGCAAATTTGTAGCATTCTTTCAGTACATGATTAAAATATGCAACAAGCTTGTTTATCTAATTCTAAGTGAACTCGGTAAAAGGCCTCTCGTATCTTTTCCTTCAAGCGTTTCTCACAGTCTTCCGAAGAGTAAGAAGGCAGCAATAAAGAAAGACAAGAATAATGAATTCTCCTTCTTCTCTTCTAAGTTGCTAGACAGAGTAATTTGACTTGTTTAGCATGGAATAACAAACAATCCAACAGATTCCTGCCTCATCTCATACTGCTGGTGATGGAAGAAGAAAGTCTTCGCCGTCCGTACGTTCTGCCCCCCCTTTCATTCCGCTAAAATCTACATAGACGATATAAAGCACACACATTCCGTAATCCAAGTTATGTCTGCACGGAACAAATAGTCTCGCTGCTTATTCATAACGACTCCAGAGTACATTCAGAAACTTGAAAATGCAACTTCATTCTTGAAGCAATCAACAGAAGCTTCATCGAATTCTGTCCAAGAACTTTCTGAAGACGTTGGGTAGTATAAATAAGTGAAGGCCCTATTGCACTCCGACCCTGAAGGCCGTGCGGTAGACCGCCGGAAGCGTGGAAGTCTGTCTCTTGTGATTGTTGTGTGCTGTGTGGTAGAGATGTCTGCGACAGGCCGATCGCTCGTCCAGAGGAGTCCTACCGAGTGTGTGTGTGTGTGTGTCATTGACTGTGACAAAGTGCAACAATAACCCCCTACACCTGCACGGATTATGTCGAAGTGGTCAGACTAAGTAAGAAATAAACAAACCACTACACTATTTAGAGTTTGTCACGGACATCACACATGTTGGTAAGTAGCATTGTTTTTTATTTATTGTAAGATCCAACTCTTCGTAAGAGCCGCATCATACTTTCAGGTGACTGATAAATTTCCCGGCACAATTTTGCCTTTTCTTCATATACGGAAAGACGTTACATTTCCAGCTTACTGATTGTAGTTTTTCTTAACTCTGCTTCCTTCTCGCAATACATACATCCAGCTGACGTCGCCACCAACGTACAACTACATGCCCTGTGTAACTGGCCCTTCATAACGCCGTGATGACCAAAGGCACCACTCACTGTGAAACGTACACAGCGTTTGCGTCTGACTCACGCACTTGACTGATCGCTTTCTAACAATCTTTCAACAAACAACAAATTTTTCCCTAAACACATTTAATCAGTTGATCTTTCTAATAGCGACATAATTCGTTTCTCTGAGGTAAGAAATTAATATTAACGTATCTGAAATTTATATGAACTTTGTCAATTTGTTAAACAGCGAGTTCTGTTACGTTGCAACTGTCCTTCCTGAACATACCGAATATCAATCAACAGCCTGGCTTTCATAGGCTACAGGAGTTTAGAATGCGCGCGCGCCGCCCACACACACACATACATATAAATAGTCAAAACTTCATGTGCAGTGTGTCTATTTTATAGTTTTCCTGAACACGACAACTTCATCGCATTTGAGGCCTCATTCGGCCGGGTAATTAAAATATTTCGATACTTTTCTAGGGATTAAAGTATGTCGAACCGCAGTGAAAAGAGGGCTTTAGGTTCCCGGCTGATGCAACTTTTCTATGCGATAAAGTCTCGTGACATCTTCCTTCATCGGGTTGCTCACGTATTGCTTATGAATTTCCTTCTAGAATATGTTACTAGAAGCGACGGGAAGGCGAGGAAGAAGACGTAAGCATCTACTGAAGACCTAAAGGAAACGAGGGGATACCGAACAGTGAAAGAGGAAGAACTAGATCGCCGTCTGTGGTGAACACGCAATGGAGGAGGTTTGGACTTGTCTTAAGGCAGGCTAGAAAAGACTGACTGCGCAATAACCACCACTACATGTTATTTTGAGCCAGAAGAATCCAGTTCCGGTTCTTAATAATATCTCTTTTAAGATTTCCGGCAATTTATGCCTACGGCTTCTAAGTAGAGCCCTTGGCTCACATTCTTGTAAGTTTATGTGCGACACACTGAACTGAACGGAAAGTGAACTTATTTCTTATCATCGAGCGGAATTACGAAGGATGAAAAAATTCCTGATCAAACTGATAGCGGTGAACACAAAACAGTTTCGAGGTGGGTTGGTTAATGAAGCGATTGTGTACGTGACTGAAAGGATTTCCATGAAAAGGAAGAACAAGAAGTTACGAAGCCGTCAAGATTTAGTAGGAACTAAATAAAATTACATGCGAAACAAATTATAAGTTGCTCTTGTTTATTTCCCTAGGCAATTCTTTGGATGTAAGTTGGGAATGAGAGCTTCAAAGGAATTTGAAGAACATTTTTTGGAATAATAATTTTATTCATCTCTATGTCTAGCATAATATGAAGTGACTTTCGCTACAAAGGTCTAGAAATTAAGGACTATATTGGAATTCCCACAGCTGGAACCCTCAAACGTGTCCGTTGAAGTGTAATTCGACAATGTCCCACCAATTCTAACTTATCCACAGCACACAATCCGCAGTTCCACACGCTGCCTGCACATTTACATCATGGACAGCTAGAAGTGGGTCAAAAAAAATCTGCTCAAATTCCACAACGTTGTTTAAAATGTCCTCAAGCATTTCTGGATTACAATGTTCCATCTTACTTGTTAGGAGTAATTAAATCAACTTGTTTTCAGATTTTAAGAGAATTATTAGTATGGAACTCTAATACAGCCCGCGAAGTTTGGCACAATACTGCTTTAATGTACTCTTATAACATTAAAATATTGCTTCATAATTACAACACTTTCACTTCAATGTCATAGTTATTAATATATTTATAGCAGAATAGGACAATTTATTTCGAACACAAACTTAAAAAAAAAAATCCCATGGCCGTGCGGTCTAAGGCGTGGGTCTCTGGCCGCTCGCTTGCCGAGACTGCGGGTTCGAATCCCACCGGGGCACGGATGTCTGTCTGTTGTGAGCGTTGTGTGTTATGAGGTAATCTTTGCGACAGGCCAATCGTGCGACCAGAAGAGTTCCATCGCGCGCGTGCGTGTGTGTGTGTGTGTGTCTGTCATTGAGTATGATCAGATGCAACAATAACCCTCTACACCTAAAATGAGTGAGCTGACAGCGGTCAGACTAGGAAGGAAAGAAAGAGAGAAATAAAAAGGCACTTAAGAAAAGAGTAATTTAACATTATACCATAATCACAAATTCATTATCATTTACGAATTGCAAGTATCACCATTGTTTAGGGTCAATCTTGGAGTAGAATATAAGAACAGAAGCTTCCTTCCGTCTGTCATTTCCGACATATACCACGCGCTGTTATTCCTAACACAATCTCAATCTACCTAAATTTGTTTTACATACAACAGCTAAAAAAAGTGAGAACATATCGCAGCCAAGTGATTCAACATTGAGGGCACAGCTGATATTATGCACTAATGGATGGAGCAGAGTCTGAGATAAGCTTAAGGCTTTCCGCGACGTAATTAGAAGCTTTTACTCCAGTCATGTCGGAACTTGTTTACACCGTGCTGTTTCAGTTGATGCACTTCCTCCAGAAATCCTCTCCAATTTGCTCCATCAGCCCTATGCATGCACATAAATTCACCGACCATTCATCACAAATTTTCCTCATGCAACGTAAAGAGTCTTCTGGGTATTACCTACATGTATGGACAAAGAAGCAAGATTTGAGGTCTTCACAGCAGCGTTCTGGGTTGATACATGACGAAGACAAAAAGAAATATCCCAGAAGGTTTGGGTCTATGTCAACTGATTGTAATAATATTTTGGACTTGGAATACATGGCATATTTCGAATGAGTTGTAAAGAATAATGTACACAAAAATAAATTCCATATTGCAAATACGCTACATAGATCTTGTAGAGTTCTCTTCCCGTGCATCCTGAACCCATCTAAATCGATATGTGAAACAGTTCCACGTGTGGACAGAACCCATATAAACCTAGACTGACAATACTTTTATTTCCAAACTCTTGCGTTGAAGCATGGCGGTGAACAAGAAATTCAGTAGTGGTTAGGGTTTGAATGTAATGTGGGTGTTTAAGCTGTACTTCCCGTATACGTAAGACTGCGTAGGCGCAAGGAGTTTTCTTTCTCTTTCTTTTTGTTTTGATTTAGCCCTGCCAGTCTTTGCAGCACGTGCAGCGTGTGTGTGTGTGTGTGTGTGCACCTGATGTAACTGTGGTTGCTGTGCACTGTAGTATGCAGCAGTCTTGAACAGTGAGTGACAGTTTGTAGCTGGAAGAGCAGTGATTGTGTAATATCATGATGAAACAGACAATCCAGAGATTGCAACTAAATACGGTCCATTTATATCAGCACTAAGCAATGGTACTCACCGTGCCGGATTGTGGGTTAGCATCGACTCTATTTAGCATCGCAGGCAAAATAATTTCAAACGATAAGGTCGAGACGCAGCAAAGCAACAAGTGACGGCATAAGCAGAGCGTAAGACAGCTTCCAAGTAACAGTGTTGCCACAATCCGCAGACGGCACACTGGATTATACCAGCAGATAAATAGCTAATTGGGCTCTTTCCCTTCCAGTCGTTAGCACCATGGATTCCCAAACACGCAAGGCATTAGAAAAAGAGCTTCAGTCAAGGCAAGAATGCGCACATTAAGAAATACTACATCGACAGCTTGCAAGAAACTATAGACATGCACGATAAATGTTAGGCTACAGCTAATCGTAACGATTTAACAATGAACATCTTCCACAGCCGATCAGAACTGAACTAAATAACAACAGCCAATTTAGTGTAACAGTTTGTCATACATCTAACGGAAGGCCGTCTTCACAGATACTGCTTGCAGCAGCGATAGTTTGCCAGAGATAAATATGGACACTTAGTGAAGTGCACAGCATTGTTGGATTCAGCATCGCAAGGTCATTTTGTAGCAGAACGCTTAGTTCAGCAGCATCATTTGAGAAAATTTAAGGCACATGTACCTGTTCAAGGCATTGACGAGGTCACATATCAATTCATTATGCAGCTTCACTGGAAGTAGAATCCAGATTTAGCAATTGGGAATCCCAAAATAGATAGCACCGTACTTCCCATAATAACAGGAATGATTCCTCCCACATTTGTTGATTGTAATGAATGGGGTATCCCAGAATGTTTGATGTTAGCAGATGAGAAATTCAGCACCTCCATTGACATCCCATTAGGATCTGATGTGTTCTTTGAAGTTCTTAGCCATGATCAGAAGACACAGCGAAGAAATTATCTAGTTTTACAGGATACAGAGCTAGGATGGATTATTTAAGGCAAGATACCTTTATCAACGCCTGAAGGAGTTCCAAGGAAAAGTTTCTTCATTCACAATAATGACAACTTAGATCAGCAACAACAGAGATTTTGGGAATCTGAAGATTGCCAGAATTTTGTTGTGGACAGATTCCACGATTGTGCTTTTATGGTTAGTAACTTCAACTAGTAAGTGGAAAACATTCCTTGCAGACAGAGTCTCCCAAATACAAGGATTGACCGCAGGATGTGCGTGTAGGCATGTTGCATCCACAAACAATCCAGGTGATCTCATATCACGAGGCACAAATCCGGAGACCTAGAAGAACTGCAGGTTATGGTAGCAAGGTCCGGAATGGCTGAATCAGCATCAAAGACAGTGGCCTACCACTCAGCAAAGCATCCAGAATCACATCTAGAACAACGGGAGGATACAACAGTTAAAGTTATGATTCATTGTTTCCCGGCAGAGTTCATCACCAGATTTTCAACGCTATTAAGATTGCGCAGAATAGCATCTTATTGACTGAGATTTGTTCACAATGCAAGAAACCCTTCGTCACGAAAGACCAGTTATCTTACCAGCACAGAATTATGATGTGCACTGCACGTCTGCTTTAAGATAGAACGGCAAGAGTTTCTCAAGAAATTAACAACCTCCGCACGAAGGGTCAGGTTTCTTCGAAGAGCCAATTGCAGCCTCTGCGCCCATTTCTTGACAAGGAAGATTACCTTCTAGTTGGTGGAAGATCACAGCATTCATATCTTCCTTGCGATTCCAAACATCAACTAATATTGCCCCTTACACATCAGCTTATAGAACTAATTAATGAACATTTGAGGCTTCTGCATGCAGGTCTGGTAAGTCTAAAACACCGCTCGCTCGATATATGCGATGTTCGCGCTATGTGCGTGTATTTACCGCGTAGGCTGGATTATGCGCTGTTGTGTTGCTATTCTCGTCATTTCAACCCGTCTGCGCGCTCTCCACTAAATCACAATGCAAAAACAGTTTCAACCACACCCACAACAAGGTCCACAATTACTGAATGTCTCCTTGAGACATTAGTATTGGGTACAAAAAAACTAAGCAAGCCATTTGTCAAGCATTCCATAGCTGCTTGGCATGTTTTAAAATTAAAGGCAGTTGATGGGCCAGTTACCTTTGGTACGACTAACAGTGGCACGCCCATTTTTAAAATACTGGAATAGATTATGTGGTTCCATTTGAGATAAAAAGTGTTAATACTAGAAGCAAAACTACAGCGAAATATTACGTAGGATTTTTTACCTGCGTAGCCACTATGATTACACACTTAGAAATACACTTACATATGATTCATTTATTGCAGTACTGAAACACTTCATAGCTAGAAGGGGTCAACAGGTCACCTCTACAGCGACAGTGGCAATAACTTTGTAGGAGCCAATAGAGAATTGAAGGCGTTCTTCAAGTCTGAAGGGTTTCTAAGGCAGGTGCACGACTATGCAGCAGACATAATTTCAGTGGCGTTTTATTCCTTCAAATTCAGACCATTATGGAGGACTGTGGGAAGAAGGCGTTAAGTCCTTAATGTATCCTGGAAAAGGGCTACTGGCAAAGTGTTAGTGACCGAAGAATTTAATACTTTGATTACACAAACAGTAGCGTGTTTGAATTCACGACCTCGCATACTCACTATCCAGTGATCCTAATGATCCTAGTTACTTGAGTCCAGGTAATTTTCTTATTGGTGCGCCGTTGACCTCCCTTCTTAAGCCAGCCTTTACCAATACAATGAACAGGTAATCCATGTGGCAACAGTTCAACGCTTCAATCAGCGGTTATGGAAAAGATGGTCGTCTGACTACTTGAACAGCTTGCAACAACGCAGCCAACGGCAAAGCAAGGAACCAGACCTGCAGCCCGGTATGCTGGCACTAACTACTTCGCGAAGATAATTTACATCCCATGTCTTGGAAACTGGCAATCATCAGAGACATTTCCAGGTCCAGACAAACACGTAAGAGTAGCAACAGTGAAAACCATTTCTGGACAATTCATGCCATTATTTCATAAATTAATGTTGCCTGTCCAAGAATATAGAAATCTTCGAACTGTAGTGATACGTATATGTCACGGGGGGCGTATGTTTAAGCTATCATTTCCTGTAAGCGAGACTGCGTAGTAGCAAGGTATTTTCTTTCTCTTTCGTTTCTTTTGATTTGTTAGCGATACCTGTTCTTGCAGCACGTGCAGTTGTGTGTGTATGTGTGTATATATGTGTGTGTGTGTGTGTGTGTGCACTTGTATGTTATTGTGGTCGTTTTGTGCTGCGGTCTGCACCAGTCTAGAGCAGTGAGAGACAGTTTGTAGTTGCAAAAGCTGTGATTGTGTAATAGTATGATAAAACCCACAATCCAGAGATTTGAACTAAATGCAGTCCATTTATATCAGCATTAAGCAGTGGGTAATGACCATTTGGCGCTGTAGCCGGACATTGAAACTGTAATACACCCTTTTACGTGAAACGCGTATATTTTATTAACCAAAAAGATAACATTATGAAACATGTGGCATTCTAAGCATATGAAATGTTATGGTAGGTCAGTGATATTCAAAGAGTTACGTGGGAAGCTGTGGTTCCACGAGTGACTTTCAGGCGCCCCGCAAACACATACCCTCGACAATGAAACCAAGAACAATTATGAACACATGAGCTGCATTATTTTCTTTTCGTTCCAGTGAATTAGTGACTCTGGATTTCTTTTCCAAAGCGAGTGCTTCACAGAGTGAGATTTAGTGCTTCCTTTTTCAATTTCCCGTATCCCTTCTTTCCCTTAAGGTCATCCAGCATCTGTTTACGTCTTCGTCCTCTTCTTCCCGTCATTTCTATCCTTACCCCCAAGAAGCAGTTCAGTCGCAATGTGTAAGCAACAGAGTGAATCTCCCTTATTGTGACCAAGCAGGAAATTACTTCTTCTTTGACTTTATGTAATACCTCTTGTTTCCTACGCAACTTGTGACCAATCCAGTTAAACTTCCTACTTTTTATTGTTTCTAGGCTGTTGCTCTCCTCCTTGACTCTTTGTAACACTTCATCTCCCACATGATGGGTCCAACTGATCTCCCTCTTCAAAACTTTCAATATACTTCTGATCTACTCTCCGAAGTATTCAAGTTACAGCACCATATAAAGCTGTCCTCCAAATGTAACAATTTACTAGTTTGCTATCAAACTTAAGTCCAATTTGCTGGCGAAAAACTCTTCCTGGTGAATGCTCCTTCTGTCGTGGCAATTCTGGCTCTAATTTCACTTGTACATCTAGCACCAAATGTTATCACGCTAGCCAGATAGTTGCTGTATACCACACTCTCCGGCTGTTTTCGATCTATCCTAATCTGTTCTGGGGTTGGTGACCTTGAAATTCACATTATCTCAGGTTTCTTTACATTCATTTCCATTTCATCACATTTTCCAATTTCAATTACTCTATCAATCATGTGCAGTAGCACCGTATTTCCTTACGTAGCAGCACTGTGTTACCTTCACATTTCACAGTCATTTCCTTCCTTCAGTCTAATAGTCTCTCCATGTGTCTGTCCGCATGTATCAATGCGGTTCCAATTGGATGGATTTTCGTGAAATTTTGCATTGGCGACTTTTATAAAAATCTGTCGACAAAATCTAAATTTCCTTAAAATTGGACACATTTTCCTACAAAACCTAAGTATGATTCATTTTTTCCGGCGACAAATCACTACAAAAATTCTTAACCGCAAAATACACTGCAACAATGGAAAAGACGTGTACTGTTGCGTTTCCATGGCAAGTTTGGAAGCGTCAAAGTGCCACAGTGTTATTTTAGCTACACTGCCTGCCTCTTTAGACCCTACACCTACACTCTGACTTTGCACAAGTTCCGCAGATATTCACATTTAGCCGCACGGGATCCATAGATATTGAGAGATTTAAGTCGACTGAATTGGAGTATTAGTGCTAAGAAGTTAAGCCACAGGACGTAAACACACCACACTAACTTTTAATTAGAATTGCATTAATTTACTGCAGCGAATGTAGGTTTCCGAACGGTAACGGTTTTATCTCATGAATTAATACACGTGCGTACTCTGATAGCATTCCCACGATCTGTACGAGAATAATGGTGTGTTACGTAGATCTTTTTTTTGTGACGCAACAGCCCAAATCGGGCCTAGGCCGCCTTATTGTTGATGTTTCTAGATCACACAAAACTAGACACTCTCTCTCTCTCTCTCTCTCTCTCTCTCTTCTGAACGAGTGATCAGCTAGTCGAAGAGGCCGCTAACCACACAACACAAAAAAACGTATGCGATGTACATCCATGCCCTCGGCGGACTTCGAACCTCTAATTCTATCAATTAAATGACAACAGACCTACGCCTTAGACAGCGTGACCACCGCGTTCGGCAAGATACTGCATCTTGGACGTCAAATACTTCGGTGTGTTCTTTGTTATATTAACCAACTAATGGCACTGTTGTATGTTCCTAAAATATTTATTTACACATTAACACTTTAAAAACATATCACTTTATAAAATTTCGTACTGTACGACATCGTCACAGGCGGCACTTGACACGTCAACAAGAAACGTAGGCATAACCTAAACACCCATATGCATGCTGGCACAACACCAATAAGATTAGCAACTTAAAAAACAAGGCACATTTTACTCCCTGAAGATGGTCCAATAGGACTGAAACATGTAAGAGTAAAATAACGAAATTTTATAAAGTGATATGTTTTAAGGTGTTAATGTGTAAATAAATATTTTAGGAACATACAGCAGTGCGATTAGTCCGTTAATATAACAAAGAGCAGACTATTGCACGGTCAAAAATGAAAAGAGAAAAAAAAGTTCGGTGTGTTCTTTGTATTTACGGTAGCAGTACCCACTATCGGCGTGGGACTGAAAATTTCCACTCTCCCACGTGTTCTCCAAAACGGCTGACCGTTGTCTGCCGTGTAACACAGGATTCCTCGCTTTGAGATACTTGGACTCATAATTTACACGACAGCAGTTATTCGGAACTTTTCGTAAAGAAAGTGTTCGACTTTATCGCGACCGAACACTGTCCAGTTTCAGTAACTGAAAACTAACCATGGTGGTGGTGAAACTTATGTAAGATTTGAACCATTATAAAAGGAAGGTTTTCGGAAAAACTGTGTAGAGAGTATTAGTAATGTGATGAATAAGGAGGGTTAACCTTATTCGTGAGAGGCTGTACACACACTGAGATATGACGAATGACAGTAATGATGACGATATTAGTAAAATAAATTCATAAACAGCAAATACAAATACATATATACAGGAACCTGTAAAATTAAAATGGAGGGAGAAAAGTATGAGAGTGTATTCATACAAAGCCATAATTGTGTAGTTAGAAGAGAAAACCTGCGATTTTTAAGTGCTGTCGGCGGTGTAGCTTTATTCCGGGATATAATACCGCATCAGCTGACAATTGGTTCCGGACACTTCGAGTTCATTACATTGTTAGAAGCCGATCCCGGCGACCGCGAGTTCTGAAGACGCTTGATTGCTGAGATTGTGGATTCGAACCCCGCTGAGGGCATGGATGTTGGTCTCTTGTGTTGTTGTGTGATGTGTAGGTATCGGCCTCTGCGACGAGCTGATCACTCGTTGACAAGAGTGCTACGGTGTGTGTGTGTGTGTGTGTGTGTGTGTGTGTGTGTGTGTGGTGTGTGTGGTGTGTGTGGTGTGTGTGTGTGTGTGGTGTGTGTGGTGTGTGTGTGGTGTGTGTGTGTGTTTGTGTGTGTGTGGTGTGTGTGTGTG
>Ga0123355_10006573_pt1 | contig 17250 bp, 14 predicted proteins | sample TergutEmb28metaG_3_FD_89872 | JGI IMG/M metagenome (GOLD analysis project Ga0123355, IMG submission 89872) | Embiratermes neotenicus P1 segment gut microbial communities from Petit-Saut dam, French Guiana - Emb289 P1 | ecosystem: Host-associated > Arthropoda: Insects > Digestive system > Gut ...
TAAGCTAGAAACTCTTCCAATACTTTCCCCCTGGGGTTAGTCTTGCTGTTGTGCCACGTTGTTGAACGGGAGTTGCTGTCGATTACTAATAGTAGTTTTTTCAATTTTGTGAATTTCAGTAACCTTTTCACTCTTTTGATATTGTTGTCTATTGGCTCATTGTAGTCGAATTACACGCTGGATACATAAAAGCTTAAAGTTTCATTGTTCACCTCCAGGAGTACTGCGTCTTTGTATGACTGTTGTGTGATCAGTAGAGCATCTATTGTATTATCTTGAATCATTATTGCTGCTCTTCGTTTCCCTTCTCCGCAGGCAAATATCCTGTATCCTTTTCTGATCCCTGTAAGTTTTCCCTGGTATTGGTATGGTTCTTGAATGAGTGCATTCCCCATTTTGTTTGTAGATATCATCTTCATTAAGTTTGCAGTTGCCGCCTTCGAATGCTGTACGTTTACTTGATAGCATTTTATTTGATGTGGTTTTTGGTTGTTATAACCTCCTCTTTTCTGTTTCAGTTGAATCGCCATGTTAATAGGCAGTGTATCGCCTTTACGTTTCCAAGACTGCGCGTAGACTGGGGCATTTTCTATCTCATGAAGAGTGAAAAGTATTTTTTTAGCAGGGTGTTTGTGAAAATTGTGCGTGATGCAGTTGATGCATTTGTACTCTGTTTTATTGGCTGTGCAATCCTTCAGCCTGTGTCCTCCTGAGCACAGGGGGCAGGTTTCCTCTCTTTGCATTCCAGGAAGGTGTGATTTTATCTGCTACAGCGGTAGCACCTCTTTGCTACTATGTAGTCATCCACTCGGCAGATTGTCCATCCTAGCTTTATCCTGTTTGTCATAAGTTTTCCCCGGGTACTGGGGTCTACCTCTATTACCATGTTACTCATCTCGTTCTTTGTGACGTAACAGAATTTAGCTTTTATATCTCCTGCTTGTGTATATTTTTCTGGATTTTGATGGCTAAGCTTTTCTTCTACATTGTCTACCGTTATTTCCTCTAGGATGTTGAGTATTATTAATCTTAGATTCCTTAGCTTCTGAACATTAACGTCCAGCTCTCCGTATTTAGCCCTAATTTCGTCCCCAAGCTTTTCCATCTCTTTCTTCATGCTTGTTTCTATCAGTAATCTTCCGTCTCTGAGTTGCCTCAGCATTGTTGTCTGCCGGATTCACTTTAGACTTCAGAATCTTCTCAATTATTTCGGTGAGTTGGTTTGTTTTTTACCTTAGCGATAATCTGTGCTTTTTTCTGTGCTCTCTAACACTACTGTTGAGTAAAGCTTCGGAGTTGTGCCGCGCGATGGAAGCGCCTGTCGGTTACCGGGTACTGGTGGTTCTTATGAACCAACGGTAGATGTCTCTGTACGTGCCTTTTCTACCACTTGCCTACATGCTGCTAACTCAGCTTTCACTTCGTTGTTTTCGGTTTCTTTGTCTATGATAAGCTTTGATTTTGGTCTATTATTCCCCTTAGTTCAGTAAATAAATTTCTCAAGTTTCTTACGATTTGAAAGATAGACTTATTTAGGTCCTTCCTCACATTTGAACTTTGATCCGCCGTGGTCAGTATTTTGTTCAGAGCGGCTTAGAATTCCTCACTAACCTCGTCGGCCATATTGCCGCGTGCCCGTGTGGTGTGTGTTGTGTGGTGTGTGTGGTGTGTGTGGTGTGTGTTGTGTAGTGTGTGGTTGTGTGTATGTGTCGTGTGTGGTGTGTGTGGTGTGTGAGGTATATGTGCGTTTGTGGTATGTGTGTTTGTGTGTGTGGCGTGTTTGGTGTATGTGTGTGTGTTGTGTGGTTTGTGGTGTGCGGTATGTGTGTTTTATGTGTGTGGTGTGGTGTTTGTGTGTGGTGTGTGAGTGTGTGGTGTGAGTGATGTGTGCGGTGTGGTGTGTGTGTGTGGGTTGTGTGTGTTTGTGGTGTATGTGTGGTGTGTGTATGGTGTATGTGTGTGGTGTATGTGTGTGTGGTGTGTGTACGGTGTGTGTTTGGGGTGTGTTTGGTGTATGTGTGTGTGTGGTTTGTGGTGTACGGTATATGTGTGTGGTGTGGTGTGTGTGGTGTGTGTGATATTTGTGATGTGTGTGGTGTATGTGTGTGGTGTGTTTTGAGGTGTGTGTGTGTTTTATTTATTTATTTACTAATTGAGCATGCTCCATTACTTATAGTAATATTACATGCTAGATTTATAATATTAATATAACAATAGGAAGTGCCGAATTTAACTTTTGTTTTTTTATACGGCATGTCCTTTACATGAGTATTTATATTATTAAATACCAGTTTGTAGTGTGTAGTCTGGAACACTAAAGAATCATATATTCTGAGGTTAAGTGATGCCACCGCACAGACTTCTTGAGTAATAGTTGGTGCTACAAGTCGATCGATTTAGTAAATGTGAAGAACGGTTTCAAGTGTTTACTCGTTAACTTCTCATAGCTGGTTGTCCAGCTTATAATTTTGAGGATTTCAAGCTTGAGCGAGTCTCTATGTTTGTTACGGCGTGTGCAGTTGTAGAGTATATGGTGTAGGGTTTGGTCCTCCACATTACAGGGCCATGTTGCTGTTTCTGATATGTTGAACCTATGTAGGTAGGCCTGGGTTTTTCCATGGCCAATTACCAAAGCCGTGAATTTCGGGTTTATATTTATCGTACGGTGTATCCTGTCCCTTACGTTAGGAAAGAACTGTATAGTGACTGCAGCCTTGTTGCACCGATCCAATTGTTCCTGCCCTTTCTGTATGGTTTCATCTTCGAGTTCTTTGTATAAGGTGGTCTTGGGAATTCTGTCGAAGATGACTGGCGTGTTTTTGTTGCTGGCTGCGTCCTTTGCTAGGCGATCAGCTATTTCGTTGCCGGGGTTGCTTGCGTGGGATTTGATCCACGATAACTCGATCGTCCAATTGGTTCTACGTAGGATAGTTAGCTGCTTCCGTACTTCTTCAATAAGATAGTTATGGTTACTTGCGTCTTTTAGAGAGTCAATGTTAATTCTGCTGTCAGTATATACTCCTATCGTGCGGGGTGCGTTGTCCTCCATTTCTATGTGGTTTGTAAGTTCCAGCGCCTTTAGGATGGCGAGCTGCTCCGCCTGATTGTTGGAGCATCTGTGTTCGAGTTTAAATTTGTGCCGTGCTGTCGGTTTGTTGCTGGAAAAGATCACCACCCCAGCTCCCACCTCTCGCGAGCTCTTGCTCCCGGCTGTGTAGATCTGGATTGTATGATCATTGGAGCCGTTGGTTACTATAATGTTTTCAAATTCAGCAGGTTGCGGCCATCGGTTGATTTTGACTTCTCGTTCGATGTTTTGTGTGTTTGATCCGTGTCCTTTCCAGACGTCGTAGCGCCTGGCTGGTTCCTCAGCTTTGATTGTGATCGGTGTTATTCCAGCTAGTATGCATAACGCTTCGCTGGACGGAGTGCGATATGCTTTGGCGATCAGAAGATTCATTATTCTTTGCACCCTATTGTATTTGCGCCTATTGAATTCGTACTTAAGAGCCTCTATCCATACTGGTGCACCATATAGTAAAAGTGGTAAGATCGCTCCGTTGTAAATTGTTGTTAGGTCTTCGTGTTTGAGTCCCCAGTGAATTTGGCTGATTTGGACAAACTAAAAATGAGCTTGGCACATTTATCTGCAACGTAGCTAATATGTTGATTAAATTTGAACTTATCGTCAATAATTACTCCTAAATACTTCATTGTTTTAACTTGTTCAATAGGTGTGATGTTTAAAAATATTTTGATTTCTTTTGCTTCCTTTGCTAACCTCTTTCTGGAATAGTTGATTGTTAGTAGACAGATAGGCGGAGCGTTGGGGAAAGAAGATTCTGACTAGTTTAAACAAATTGTCTGATTCAATTCTTTCTTCGTATTTCCACTACGATCCGTTGTGCACATTATGAGGTTGAGAGCGTTCTCTATCCCCTCGCACACGTCTTCCGCCATCTTGGCAGTCGTGTGTGTGAGGTGTGTGGTGTGTGTGGTACATGTGTGTGTGAAGGTGTGTGGGGTGTGTGCTATGTGTGGGTGGTGAGTGTGGTGTGGTGTAGTGTTTGTTGTGGGTGTGTATGGGGTGTGTGTGTGGAGTGTGTGCTGTGTGGTGTGTGGTGTGTGTGCGTTGAGTGGCGTGTGGTGTGTGTGGTGTGTGTGTGCTGTGTGTTGTGTTTGTTTGAGGTGTGTGTGTGTGGTGTGTGGGTATGGTATGTGGGTGTGGTGTGCGTGGTGTGTGTGTGGTGTGTGTTTGTAGTGTGTGTGTGGTGGTTGTGTGCGGTGTATGTGTCTATTGTGTGTGCGTGTGTAATGTGTAGGCGTGTTGTGTGTGTGGTGTATGAATGTGATGTGTGTGGTGCGTGTGGTGTGTGGTGTGTGTGTGTAGTGTGTATGCATCTTGCGTGAGTGTGGTTATGTGTGTGTTGTGTGTGGTGTGTGTGTCGTGTGTGTGTGTGTGTGTTGTGTGTGTGGGGTGTGTGTTGTGGTGTGTGTGGTGTTGTGTGTTTGTGGTGTGTTTGTGTGGTGTGTGTGGTGTGTGTGGTGTGATATGTGTGGAGTGTGTGTGGTGTGTGTGTGGCGTGTGTGTGTGTGTGGTTTGTGTGTGTGTGTGGTGTTTTTGTTTGTGTGTGTAGTGGGTGTGTGTATGGTGTGTGTGTGCGTGTGTGTGTGTGTGTTTTGTGTGTGGTGTGTGGGGGTGTGTGCGGTGTGTGTGGTGTGTGTGGTGTATTTTTTTTAATTTATTTATTCAGCATGCCCCATTACAATGTAATACTAAATGCTTTTGTGTCAAATTTTTACAATACAGTTACCTCTAAACTTATAGACATTCCTTCATATTCTACTATTACGACTATTGAATTATACAGTTTTTGATCTTTATAACTAGCTTGTTTGCAATGTGTGTACATTAAATTATGGCTTATAAAGTGCTAAAGTCTATCGATCTTACAATCTGTGTGATTGTCTTGATGTGTTTCTTTGTTAGTTGCTCAAACAGTGGGGGCCAGGTGTCACCTGCCCGAACTATGGCGCTTCGTGGAATCTTTCTTTCATTTTCCGTTTGCCTGCAGTTCAATATTATGTGTTTAATTGTCTGTTCCTCGTTTAGACCACAAGGGCACGTCGAATTTGGAATAATCTTGAACCTATGGATGTAGGATCTGGTTAATCCATTTCCCGTTACCATAGCCGTAAATTCCGCTGAGATTGGTATTGTGGTCCCCATTGTCTCTTTTATGTGCGGGAAAAATAATTTGCTTACTGCTCCTTTTGTAGAGTTGGTCCACTGCTCCTGCCATTTTGTAATTTCCTTCTCCTTTCCTTCAGTTATTAAGGTCACTTTTGGTATTTTGTCTTAAACCAGTACACCTATGTCTTCCGTTGCCACCTCCTTGGCCAGACGGTCTGCCATTTCATTTCCTTTTATATCTGAATGTGCCTTCACCCAGTTGAAAAGCACTGCCCATTGTTGGTTCTCCAGCCTCATTATTTCCTTCTTTATACTCCCTGTTAGTCTATAGTGTTTGTTCCTATTCTGGAGTGTTTCTATGGTTACATTGCTGTCTGTGTTCACCATTACTATATTTTCTGCGTCTTCTGGTAATTGTAGGTTTTGAATTTGTTCCAGCGCCTTTAGGATAGTTACCTGTTCAGCTTGGTTATTAGAGCACCTCTCAAGTAATTTGTATTTAGACTGGTGAAGGAGTATCTCAACCTTAATTATTACTGCAGCTGCACCTACCTTTCCTCCAATTTTACTGCCGTCCGTGAATATAGTTATTGCATTATGTGGTATCTCTGTAGGGACCCTAATAAGAGGTATGTGGTGTATGTCTGGTGTGTGTGTGGTGTGTGTATGTGTGTGTGTTGTCGTGTGTGTGTGTGTTGTCGCGTGTGTGTGTGGCGTGTGTGTGGTGGTTGTGTGCGTGTGTGTGTTGTGTTTGTGTGTGTGTGTTGTAGTGTGTGTGTGTTGTGTGTGCGTGGCGTGTGTGTGTGGTGGTTGTGTGTGTGTGTTGTGTTTGTGTGTGTGTGTGTGTGTGTGTTGTCGTGTGTGTGTGTTGTCGTGTGTGCGTGGCGTGTGTGTGTGTGGTGGTTGTGTGTGTGTGTTGTGTTTGTGTGTGTGTGTGTATGTGTGTGTGTGTGTGTGTGTGTGTGTGTGTGTGTGTGGTAAAGGTAAAAGTTAAAGCAATCGTCGTACAATCTTCGACAGGCCTTGAGGTTTCCAGGAAGATGAGGCTCGCAGATTTCAAGACAGTCTGCACATGAAGATGGTAAGGTTGTCAGCAATAGCAACGGCTGCCTTTAACCCCCTAAGAAATATTCCTGGTTCTCATTTCTGTTAGAGGCTGAGTCAAACCCATGGCCATATTGTAGCCGAAAGGGTTACGACACAATGGGGAATTGAACCCGCGACCGTCCGGCTTTTAGCGCAGTGTCACAATCATCTTCGTCGCCACGTGCCCCGATTCTTTTACTACTGAACACATTTATTTAAGTCACACTTTCCAAGACACCAATATCACATACCTGTAACGTACAGGGTAACTGATTAGACCTTAGCCCCACGAGGAACGAAACAAGCTAATGTTTCTGTCAGAATGGCGTGAATTTCCTTCGGCGCCTTGCCTTGCGAGGAAAAAAAAAAACACTTGTTGTCAGCTCGTGCCTCGATTTTGCTGAAGTGGCGCGCGTCCCTGACATGCTTCCGAGCTTGTTTCCTTCCTGGTCGGACTAAGGGCTTATCAGCACCCGGTAAAACTTCAGACTCTAATACATGTTCAACAATTGCCTACATTCATGCCTTTCAATATTGCTACCAAGAAATGACGTTTTCCAAAGGCAGCAAACGATTTGGCGAAAAAAGTCACTGTGCATTCAACAGGAAGAGTTACTGTGCGATAAGCCTGCTCTTCTGTAGCCAGAGCCTTCAGGTTTCCCAGTAACCATAACTAACCGCTGTTATCACTGCGACATATGGGAAAGCAAACCATACACCATCCACCATACACCCACAGAATGTAACGGTAATCCCGACGACGTCAGTAAACTTACCCAAGTAAACAGAACATGTGTTTTAACCACAGTAACAGAGAGGTCAGCAGAACACAAAAACACGAGTGGCACAAAACTGTTCAGTTGAGACCGGCTGTCGATGTGCTTGTTGTGACGTATAACGTGAGCCTGGCCAGTTTCAACAGCGTACGATCCACCCACAACACACGACATGCTGCCACAGCACCAAATTAATATAACAAGTAAATCAATGAGTGTTTAAAACTGTAACTTTAGCTAGGAACAAAGTATGCTCCCTCAGGATGATCGTATGATCGAAACATGTAGGAACGTGTTAAGTGTTTTAATGTGAATTTTAGATTATTAAAGACTCTATATGTGCATTTGTTTGTGTGTTACTTAAATAAACTACAAAATGCACGGTGCAACGGTGAAGACATTGAGATAGAATAAATTATTTAAACCCTTTACAAATTACGTCTTCGCTCTTGTAGGATTTTACACAGTATAGATTGGTAGTTAATTAACGACGTTTAGGTACGACCTATCCGTCCCATCTATATGCGTCAGTCAAACGTGACCCTAGAAGAAGGGACAGATTGGTTGTTCCAACACGTCGATAAGTACCAATACGCGCCGAATAACGTTACGGAACAGTGACGATCTAATTCACACCGCGACGGAAGCCTAAAATCGCTCATAATTAAAAATTTTGGAAAAACGTCCTTGAAGTGTCATTTAGACCGATTTACAACGAAGATATCGGCCTATTTATGCTGCTGCGTTACAAACCACAATACTTGCCTTTAGTACGCAAAAATTAATTTCAATTCTCTGTAAATTGATGTTTTGTTGTAATTGTTGTATCCCTATTTCCATTTCGCAGTAGAACGTAGGAAATGCAGAAAACAGAACCATTCTTGGGAGCCAATAGCGGCTCTGTGAATTTAAGAAATTTCAAATCTTTTACCAAAATGTAATAAGCGGAACCATGTTACCAACAGCCCGCAAATGGTAAAAGATTTAAATGTAATTGTAAAGGTAAAGTGATCCCATTACAGGCCCAGATTGACACAGAGGGTGGGTAGATGTATAGCTCTACTCTTCCATGGCCGCGGCACTAGAAGGGGGTTAGTGGTCAGCAGCACGCCCCGGCCGCACTTTACCCCCGGGAAAGACCCGGTACCCATTATACAGGAGGCTGGGTGGGCTACAGACCCGGTCTGGACGGGCGGAAAATCACGTCCCCACCGGGATTCGATCCCGCACCGTCCAGTCCGTAGTGATTTAAATGTAATATTTACCCTATAATATATCGGGCAAGGTAGTGGTACAGCTGTACCCTTTCTGTAAATAGGTGCTAAATGGAGAGAGTGTGTTCAACGCAGCGCCCTGATTGCTTGGTTTCCGAGAAACAGACCCGGTGCCCAGTTTAAAGAGGCTGCTTGAGCCCAGGGGGCGGTCGGAAAATTCTTACCGTCACAGGTGTTCGAAAACCGAACCGTCCAGACCTTAGCTACCCAGGTAGCGAGATACACACACACAAACACACACACACAAACATGGTAAAGGTAAAGGTAAAGCAATCCATGTACAAGCCTAGACAGACCCTGAGGGTTATAGGAGGTGGAGGCTCCCAGATTTGAAGACAGTTGGCACATGAAGGTGGTACGTTTGTCAGCACTATAAATGGCCACTTTTACTCCTGAAGAAATATATCTAGTACTCATTTCTTTCAGAAGTTGAGGCTATCCAAGGGCCATAGTGCGGCCAGTAGGATTACATTAATGACACAATCGGGAATCGAACCCGCGACCTTCCGGCTTGTAGCGCAGTGCTCAACCAATAGCTGCACCGGGTGCCTTTATAAGTATCTGGAACCAAATAAATTCATTACATTACTTCTTCGAACTCATTCTTCAAGGTATATTTTAATAATATCTTACCATATTGACGTATGCTTTTCAAGTGTTCCTCTCCCTTCTAGTTGTCTTGCTTAATCTTCGTAATCCTTATCGATCCTTATGCGCTCCACTCCCTGTCCATGCCTTACGCTTCGATATAGTAAATTTAATAATGTCGTATAATTTATGAAGCTCCTGTGTAGTATCTTCAAAATGGTCCCGGAATTCGCTGGTATAATTTAGAAGAATTGTTGCGTCAGGGAAATTGTAGAGCTGTGAGTAAAGAAATATACATTGACATTCTTCGTCGCCTTAGCAGTCACGGAGATACGCTCCGAAAAATATAGAACCAAATGTCGGTTTCTCTTTCACGACAATGCTCTAGCACACCAGCCAGTTTTCGTCAAGGATTTCTTAGATCATAACAACGCGACAACACTGGAACGTCTCTCAACTTCTGACTTCGCTTCAGCTCTGAAAGGACAGGTCTTTTGTGATGCTACTGACATCATTAAGAATATGTAGTTGGAGATGAAATGGCTTTCACAAAATGGCTTCCAGGAATGATTTCAACACTTTTATAGTCGCTGGCAAGAGTTTATAATTACACAAGGGACCTATTTTCAAAGAAATATAGCTTAAATGATTGTACTCTTACGTATTTCTCTGAAACAAAGTGTACCGGGAACATTTAGACGCTACCATGTATTTATAAAGCCTTCTCCAAACACCCTTTACTATCTCTCTCTCAGTTTCGAGCTTTTTATCTCACCGCCTCCACTTTAAGATTCTCTCGCTATGTCTTTCCAACAGTGTTAGAGAATATTTTTCTCATACACACATACAAAACATCAGGTAATCTGACAGTCATCTTGTTTAATATTACATCCTTTCTATGACTGTGTTCTAATGCAAAACGTTACCGTGATTAAATAAACAATAATAATATCAATTTAAAAATTTTTTCACAATTTTTTTAAAGTCTATGATCCAATTCAAAATTTTTAGAACACAAAAGTGCGATATGAAGCAATCTGGGCACTGAGAACACAAAATATTTGGCAATAATGTAGTCGTAAGACGTACACCTAGCCACTGCTGCACAACACATTCCCACACATGATATGCTGCCACAACACCTCGTTTGCAAATAAGAATTGAATTGTGAATACTGTAATATAATTTTAGCAAGGAACAAAGCTCCCTGATGATGATCTGACAACATCGAAACATGTCGGAGTCTTTTAAAGTGTTTTTAAAAGTGTTTTATGTGAAATTATATGTGCATTCGTTGGTTGATGAATTTAAGTGATCCTTTCAGGTCATATTTGCATAAGTTCCGACATCTGATGCCTTTGGTGTTATATATTACGGCACTACATGCATCTCAAACTATATAGCTCTGATGGTATGTCGTTGGATATGAACGAATCTGAAAGGAACTGGAAGCATTTGCGTATAATTCGGGCACACTCCAAGAATTTTGCTGACCCGCCAGAATAAGAAAGGGATAAACCTTATCACCATAACTTGTGCCATGACCTGTGTTTACTTATTTTCAAACCTTCTAAAGAGATGTCTGAAAGTCTGCAGCTGAAGCAGCCATATATATATATATAACACAGGAGTTTCGAACAGCATTGTTAAATCAACAAAGAGTAATACGTGTGATGGAGAAGGAAGGTCGCTATAAAAATGAATTTTATCTTTAAGCTTCGGATTTTATCGGAAAATTTGCAGCTGCACAAGCAGCTTTTGCACGACTAGGGGATAAGTAAGGTTTGAGTGGGAGGGAATATTTTATGAAAATATGTAGGAAACGGTGGATTTTATGTGACTAGGGGATTGTCATTCTGTAGTTGGAAAGTTCTTGTTTTTCTTTTTATAGTGAGCAGAAAGAAAATATCAGAACCTGTTACATTTCTAGCCTGTAGTTTCTTCTGATGGCGGGTTATGCACTAACGTTCTTTAATGCAGTACACTTAGTCAAGAATTGGTACCGCACGTTTAAACGTTTGGTAACATAACCCTTTGACACCTAACGACTCATATAGGGGTCGTACCGAACCGCTAACCTCTCAACGTTGCATTTTGTATATTTATTCAACAAATATAGGTAGTAAATATTTTAAACGTGGTATATATTCTCCGTTTTTTTTCTTCATAATGCAGTTTGTTTCATAATTCTAACATATTTTGTTCTTTATTATTCAAGTTTTATATACAGGGTGTTCTAAAATTTAAAAAAATATATTCCGTTGCCAAAAGTTTGAAGTTATTTGTGGATGGTATAAAAATTAGTGCATAACTCGTGAACTAAATAAAACACAAGTGTATGGATGAAGTTTTAGAAAATTAAAAAAAAATTGAAGAAAGCTCCATAAAAACGGTAGAAGACAATCAACTGTACGATTAGGCAAAGCATAATTTGCAAGAGGAGAAGAAATGGACTTTAAAAAGCAAGAACAAGAATATGAAATGCAAATAAACTATAAGAACACAGTTTAACTCGAAGGAACTTCTGATAAAAGTGGCCTGGAGAAATAAATAATTCGGAGAAAGTTGGATGAGAAACAAAGAAGTAACGTGGGGATGCAAGGAGGTAATCGTCCTTAAAATATTTTTTTCTACCTACGAATAATATTCTGGGTAGTGAATTGAAGAGGGAAATATAAAAAATATAAATATTTTCTAAACGATTGTTTGTGGGGTGTATAAAACCCTTCTGTTTTGGGGCGCAGTATACAGGAAATTTTGATTTTGACTACCCAGCCATCAAACGTTATTAGTCAACTTAAACTGGACTTTTTCCATCCTGCTGTACACAATGACAAATTTTATTGAATTAAACCGCCTTTACACAACACAATTGACATTAGTTATTCTACAACTGGTTATATGAGCAACATGTTTCGGCCCTGTTTGGCCATCATCAGGCTCACAAATGTTAGTATCAATTAAGGTACATAATGTTGCTGTACCGATGGGATCCCACGGTTTACATTGTCTCTATGTCTTATATTAAAATTAATTATTAGTTAAAGTTTGACGCAGTAAAATTGTATTATTTAAAAGGTTGTGTAATTATGGCATCCAAGGAAGAGGGGTACTTCAGGCACTCTCGTACAACCGGTCCAGTGTATCCACAACCTACCGGGAAAAATCCTTCCTCCCCCTTCCCACCCCTCCTGCTTGGATGTCATAATTATACAACTTTTTAAAAAATACAATTTTACTGTTCAAATTTTAGCTAGTAATTAATTTTAATATAAGACATAGAGACAATGTAAACCCATCGGTACAACAACATTATGTACCTTAATTGATACTAAACTTTGTGAGCCTGATGGTGGCCAAACAGAGCCGAAACATGTTGCTGATGTAACCAGTTGTAGAATAACAACTGTCAATTGTGTTGTGTAAAGACGGTCTAATTCAATAAAATTTGTTATTAGTCAAGTTAGGCCTGTGGTGAGAAAAAGGCCTAATTTATAAACCCAGGCAAGATGGTAGAAACACACAAGTAGCTAACAAAATAGCCGTTGCACCAAAAAGAAAAGTACCCTACATACAATTGATAAAAGTGGACTTGATATTGTCATAACCTGTATCTAATCAAAACCAAACTTTTTGTTCCTCATGGTGCAATACCACATACTCCAGTTATTACTCAAAACAAAGCAGTATGGCTCACATAGTCATATCATTAGAGAGATACCAACACAGAGAGGGCGTTATTTCAGGCGGAGGCTCGAATAGCATTTTGTCATTTGAAGGGTTGCTTCAGTTCAAATGACCCCCTACACTGTCAGCATATTTGATGAGTCGTATAAAAAGCAGATCAATCTCACAGACACGAACTTCTATATAACAAAGCACGGTCGCATGGCGAAAACAAAACGGAGTACTCTGATGTGCATGTTCAGCTGACATTGAATGGGATTCTTATTACTAAAAGAATGAAAAAAATGTTTTATATATAAACTAAAATCGATTAAACGTAGTGTACTGTAGCGTATTTCAATGAAATAATATTATGCATATATACTGTAGCGTAATTCAATGAAATAATAATATAGGTAGTATAATGTAGTGTAATTCAATTAAATAATATTATATGCAATATATCGTAGCGTAATTCAATGAAACAATATTGGATTGCAGCCAAAGCAAGAGATTTCTCTCTACTTCCGAAGGTTCCAACAAGCTCTGAGGCCATCATCCCATTTGATGTGCACAGATGGTTAAGCGGCCGGACATTGATGGTGATCACCTGTCTGCACCTAACACCCGGACAAAACAACCAAGCTATAAATCCCCCCCCCCCCCCTTCCCGTAAATTCATAGCTTGTACGCTGACTGATCTCTCTTCACCTTCTATAAACCCTGTAAAGTTCATTTATTAACTTTGTTAGGAGCTTCAGGCGTAGAGCTCATTTAAAAGTAATTACAAATTACGAGAGAAAAGAAACAGGAACTTTGTATTGTTCTCTTGCCAAATGCAAATTAATTTGTTCTGTAACGTATCTGCGTAATGAAAAAAATTAACACACACGCCATAAGATTTTTTTTGGGGGGGGGGAAAAATGAATCCTTCTTTGTAACGTTCCATATTTTAACAAAGAAAACGCACAAATTAAAACACAATAAAAACATACGCACGTACAGTAGGATACACAAGAGCTTTATAAAAAAGGATACCCGGAAAGAAAGCATAAGAATATGGCAAATCAATGGGAGGAAACAACGAAAGGAGTGATTACTAAAGAATTTTTCCTAAGCGTAGAAAGTAGTCTGGCAGTGAATCTAAACTTAAGCCCAAATGTAACAACAATTATGACCGGCCATGGAAATAATCGATCTTAATTGCATCGATTAAATATTATAGGAAGCCCAGAGTGCTCATGCAAACACGGCACACAAACAGAAGACTACCTGATATTGCAGTGAAAAGGGCTAAAGAACGAAAGAGAAATTCTGAAGAAAATTTTATTTAAGTAGGCAACTGGCCAGTCAGCAAATTGAATTAACCAATAGGAATCTGAAGCAATTAATTTGAAACATAAAGTGAATGGAACTTGAAAAGATAAACATTCGAATGAACAGATATATTGAGCACTAACAACAGAAATGTAAGATTACAGCAGCATGTAGTGTTACTTACCGTAATGGAGCGTGTTGAGGATTTAATAATAATAATAATAATAATAATAATAATAATAATAATATGGAGCATGCTGAGGATTTTATAATAATAATAAATAATAAAAACTTAATATAAAACACGCTTCTTCTTAGGTGCAGACTCCTACATGTTTCGTCACCAAGGTGCAATCTTCAGGGAGTTTATTAAAAACAAATTATCGTAAGTCCAACACGTATTTCAGTTGCTAGCCGCCCTCAAAGTTCATCGTACAAATTGAAAGTCTAAAATGTTCAAATTCTAAACTCAACTTATTAACAAGTAGAAGTCCACATTGCTGTAACAACAACATTACATTGTAATGCGTCTGTTCTTTCACACCTTAGCTGTTGTTTATATTTCCTTGGTTGTGTATACAAACATCTGAGACAATATATGATACAACAGGATCTCGTCCTACATAATTGTCAATATAAAAACGTATATATATATATATATGTCTATGTAATGTGGGCCGGGTAGCTCAGTCGGTATAGCGACTAACTACTGGCTGGACGGTCCGGGATCAAATCCCTGTGGGGACGAGATTTTCCGCCCGTCCAGACTGGCCCTGGGGCTCATCCAGCCTCCTGTAAAATGGGTACCGAGTCTTTCACGGGGGTAAAGTGCGGCCGGGGTGTGCTGTTGACCGCTCACCCCTTCTAGTGCCCAATGGGCCACACTGGGCCTGTAACGGGAAAACTTTACCTTTACTTTATAGATGCATGTAATAGTGAAATACATTGAACACTGTATATAGGACTACATACCGGTCGGAGCGTAAGACGTATCTCAAGTCAGGGAATAATATAAAGAAGGAGAGTTTATTTATGGGTAATTTATGGGTAATTAACCACCGTTTCTGCGACAAATTGTCAAATACTTCGGACTGTTTGATACTCAAGATGTGGGCTTTACAACCTCTCTAAACGTAACTAAATGCTAATCAACACGACGTCAAATTCCAGAAGACTCGAATACTCCGTAACACCGCTACAAGAACCTAAAATAATGCCATGTAGGGTAACTTAGATTAAGGGCAGGCTGGTAATAACACCACTTGTGTGTTTCAAGTTAATGGATGGTTAGGGCACAAGACGGAGCTAAATGTACATACAAATATTACCTCACACGTGTTCTTCGGCTGTTAAGTTTTGTGAACCTGACTGGGCGTGTCAATATCGCCTATTTATTAGCCAAGACGTTCGTAACATGTCAGTATAACCTTTTGACGCCTAACGACGACTATAGTGGTCGTACCGCACCGCTAACCTCTTAAATGTTGCATTTTATATATTTATTCAACAAATATAGGTACTGAATATTTTAAACATGGTATATACTCTCCGTTTTTTCCTCTTCAAAATGCAGTTTGTTTCATAATTCTAACTTTTTTGGCTCCCGTATTATTCACATTTTATATACAGGATGTGCTAAAATTAAAAAAAATAATTCCGGCGCCAAAAGGATAATTAGGTGCATTTTAGAAGTTAAATATTCGACAAAACTCCTAGATTAACTAATTGAACTGGTCAGCGTTTCACGTCAGCAGTAAATGTTTGTTCCGAAGTATGTTTCACTTTTCGAACAATAGGAAACAAGAATATTGCTAGCTAATAAAACAAACCGATACGTATTTTAAAAATTTTAAAGCATAGCAGTTTCTCTACGTACCACCAGGTTTAACATTCAAAAATTCTACATGGTGTTCGCTTTGCGTTGTGTGTTTTGTACGGATCTCAGAACAGACAGCGGCTTTTGCTTTATACAGCATTAACTGTTTGGTTTTTATAACCGTGGTGGAAAGTGTTTACAGCGCGGTACGGGCTGATTCCTTATATAAAGCAGATTATGTTTCGACCTGAAAATGTTAATGAATATTAAGAAGAATTTACTGGCTGCAAATGAAGAATTTTAATTCCATTAAGGTGAGGAGAGAGAACCATCAAGATGCACACGTCTCACGACGCAGTTCCACAAGACCACAGCCAACCACAGCCTATACACCAAGGCATAATACCACATGCAGTAGGACACAGTCTTATTCTCCTGCTGATGGGCATAATGATGTCCGAAACATGTTGAGATAGAAGTTTAATAATAAACATCGAATTAGTTGCATCTTGTTGGTTCTCTCTCTTCACCTTATGTTCACGATGCACGGTCACAAGAATCTAAAACTTTAATCCCATTGTGATGATGGCACCATTGGTGTGATAGTAGACACAGAGAACGTTTTCTGGGGACTCTAAGTCCATTCACAATAATAGTTGACCCATTTCTACTAATGAACTGGATTTTGCTGAAGCTTAAGCACAGACGAACGTAAAAGTAACGTTTTCCATCTTCTCCACTGACAAATTACTTATCAACTGCGCTCAGGTTTCTTGCGCGACGGACCGAGTGATCTGGGTTTCAACAGCTCATTTTGCTCATTAAGGTACCTGAGATGATTTAGGTAGTCTAGAGCACAAACTCAAGACAACAGGGAAGACTTGAAACAAAATGAAAATTTCAATTCATCTGGGAAACAGTAGTGTGTTTATTTGTAAATACAAGGTGGTTCAAATATGACCGGGACTTATTTGTGTGTAAACAAGCCGCAGTCAGTCCCGGTCATAATTGAACCACCTTGTACAAAGGCTGCGGACAATATTCTATCCTCCTTCTGTGGGTAATAAATAGTCTGGAACTCTGAAGAAGGAGACCAGAAACTCTCCGAAGTTTCCGTAAATTTTTACAAAACTTTCCCCAAAAGTTTTCAACCGTCATTAACTCAGTAGTAAAACATGAAATCCAACAAAGAGTAATTTAATTAATCAAGTAATTAACCAATTAATATAATTCACTAATAACATGTTGGCCGGGTAGCTCAGTTGGTATAGCGACTGGCTACAGGCTGGACGGTCCGGGAATCGAATACAACAGAAGCATGGGATAGTGGTATGCATACCCAAGACGACCACCCCCAAAACGCCAGCCGACTACAGACCCATCACCTTGCTTAACACAGACTATAAGATCCTGGGGCGTATAGTAGCAAGTCGTCTGCGGCCAATACTGCTGGAGATACTACATCCAAGTCAACACGGAGGAGTGCAAGGAGGAGGCATTTTTGATGCGGTAGCAACGATACGGGACGCCATA
>Ga0123355_10006574_pt1 | contig 17244 bp, 17 predicted proteins | sample TergutEmb28metaG_3_FD_89872 | JGI IMG/M metagenome (GOLD analysis project Ga0123355, IMG submission 89872) | Embiratermes neotenicus P1 segment gut microbial communities from Petit-Saut dam, French Guiana - Emb289 P1 | ecosystem: Host-associated > Arthropoda: Insects > Digestive system > Gut ...
GACTCCTTCAATTATTTACTTGGTAATCACAAAGGTATTGCCAAAAAGGAGAAACGTCGTTTAGGTTTTATTTCTTTTCTTCACACTTATGGTCGTGATATGAAATGGAATCCTCATCTTCATATCTTAGTAGCTGAACGTTTTATCAATAAAGATAATGAATTGAAAAACTTCTCTTACTTTCACTTTGATAAACTTCGTAAAGCTTACATGTTCTTTTTAACCGCCAATGTCTATAATTCATTAAAACAAAACAATGTTCCTAAAGACATCTCAAAAGATGTCCGTTCCATTAATAAAACCTTAACAGAATACTACAAGGATGGCTTTTATGTTCACGGTCCTAAACTCAAAACAATCTCTTTACGCTCTATGAAGATTTTAACTAAGTATATTACTCGTTATGCCTCTCATCCACCAATCTCTGAAAGACGAATCTCGAAAGTCGATTATATTAATGATACCGTATCCTGGTTTTATGACCCTCATGAAGATGATCATTTATCAGAAGATGAAAAGAAAAATGGTCGTCAGTTTATTACTGAACACGTTTTTGACTTTATGAAACGTCTGCTCATTCATATTAACGATAATAATTTTAAAACTATCCGTTATTTTGGTTTTTATTCTAACAGGTCGAAGTTAGATAATCACACCTTTTTATTTGAACAATCAAAGCTAAAACAAATGCATCTCAATACTTTTTGGATCAGAGGTATTTATACTACTTTTGGTTTTAATCCTTTAATCTGTGATGTTTGTGGTCAAAGAATGACACTTAACTTAAATGAATCTTATTTACCCAGGGGGAACAGTCCATGATTGAAAATCAATTCAAAATTAAAAGAATCAAAGTTACTGATGAAGAAAAAAGAGAAATAGCTCTTTATTATTTAGAAAAGCATTCTATTCCTGTTGATTTAGATGCTTATCTTAAAATGGAAATCTTTGAAGATTTTTTAGAAATGAAATGTGTTAAGTGTGATTATTCGGAAGATATTGATTTGGATGTTATTAGTGATCTTTATGAATTAGGTGATGATCCTTATCCTGTTTTAAGTTGTGATAAGTGTGGCCATAAAAGAAAAAGCGGTTATTTAGTTCCGCTTGAAATATATAACGCTAAGAAAAAGTAGTTTGTTTTATTATTTATTTATAGCCTGTCAGGACAGGTTTTTTCGTTTTAGATGAGCGCTATTTTGAAAATGCACTTTCCTACGCAAAAATAAAAAACCTTCTATTGAAGGTTTTATAATTAATATTTTTTAGTTTTAGCTACCATGCGTTTCTGCTTACGCTTGTCGCTTGGTTTCTCATAATACTCGCGTTTACGAACTTCCGCAAGGGTCCCAGAACGTGAAACTTCGCGTTTAAATCTTTTTAAAGCGTCTTCAATTGTTTCTTTTTCACGTAATACGGTTTTAGGCATTACAAAGCCTCCCTTCCAGACTCAAATTTTACTTCAAATATTATACTATATTTATTTTAGTTTGTAAATAGGCTTGCGCAATTTTCACAATTATTTTTCAAAATCTAACAATCATCTGTTGATTATTGACTGAAAATCTGTCCATAAATCATTGTTTTAGTGATTTTTATTATTTTTATCGGTGTAATCTCACCTATTATAATATTTTCACCAGAAATTGTAACTCTTAAATAATTTGTAGTGTAACCCAAAAAAGTATTTCCATCAGTAGATTCAGGAATAAAATCTAAAACTTTACCAATAAATGTTTGAGAATATTTCTGAGCGGTTAATAGTCCCAGATCTCTTAGTTTTTTTGCTCTTTCTTTTTTTATTATTTCCGGAATCTGCATAGGTAATTTTTCTGCGACTGTATTTTCTCTTACAGAATAAGGAAAAACATGAAGACGCATAAAACCAACTTCTTCTATTACTTTGAAAGTTTCTTCAAAATCTTCTTCAGTTTCCCCTGGGAAACCTACCATTACATCTGTGCTTAAAGCTAAATCAGGTATTGTCTCTTTTAATTTTTTTACGATATCTAAAAACTGTTTTTGTGAATATTTTCGATTCATTACCTTAAGAATTTTATCTGAACCACTTTGAAGCGGAATGTGCAGATGTTTACATAATGGTGCATTTTTCAATAGTTCAATCATTTCCTCGGTAATTTCTGTTATCTCTAAAGAGGAAATTCTAAGACTAAGAAGTTTTGGGCATTTCTGAGTTAAATCTTTAATTAAAGCAGTAAGTGAATAATTTATATCTTTACCATAAGATCCTGTATGAATACCGCTTAAGACGATTTCCGGATAGCCGGCTCTTGTTACTTTATCAATTAATTCAACAGTTTTTTTCGGATCTCTGCTTTTTCCTGGTCCCCTCACAAAAGGCACAATGCAATATGAACAAAAGCTATCACAACCATCCTGAATTTTAACAAAAGCTCTTGTATTAGTAAATTCAATAGCTTCTGTCTCATCAAAAGATGTAACTTGCATAATGTCTGAGACATTAATAATTTGTGATTTATGCTTTTTTAATTCTAAGATTAAATCAGCAATCTGGTTTTTATTATCATTGCCAATAATTAGGTCGACGCCATTTAAATCAGCGATAGCTTCTGACTTGCTTTGCGAATAACAGCCCATCACACATAAAAGCGAGCCTGCTGGTTTTCTTTTCGCTGTCTGATTAATTAGTTTTCTGCTTTTGGCATCACTAGATTGTGTAACTGTACAGGTATTAATAATATAAACATCGGCTTCTTCAAAAAAATTAACCCGTTTGTAATTACGCTCTTTCAGCTTATTCCAAAGCGCTTCAGTCTCAAAGGTATTTACCTTACAGCCGAGAGTAAAAAAAGCGATCTTAGAGTTCATATTCATAGATGAGCATTGAAAGAAAAGCCAGAGGCGCTGTTTCAGCACGTAATATTCTCTTTCCTAAGCTAATTGGCTGGAATTTATTATTCTTCAGAAATACATATTCTGAATTGCTGATACCACCTTCTGGTCCAAACAAAACGCCGATTTTAGAACCATTTGCTATTTTCTTAAAATAATTTTTCATATTGTTTTTAGCTTCTCTTTCATAACAAAAAAATAAGTAGTCGTAATCGTTGAATAAAGTTTTCTTTAAATCCTCAATCGCTAAAACTTCCGGAATAAAACTTCTTTCTGCTTGTTCGGAAGCTTCCTTACAGATTCTTTTAAGCCTTATAACTCTTTCACTTCTTTTTCTTTCATCTAACTTAACAATCGATCTTTCCATCATGACAGGTTTAATTTTAGTGACTCCCAGTTCGGTAGCTTTCTCGCAAATTAAATCTAGTTTATCGCCTTTTGGAAACCCAACAAAAAGAGTGACCTCGATTTTTAATTCATTGTCACTCATAATTTCCTCAATTTTGTTAAATTTGACAACTTGCTCAGTAAATTCTATGATTTTACACAAAAAACTTTTTTGATTGAAGCAGACAATGATATCATCATCTGTTTTCATTCTTAAAACATTTTTTATATGATGAAAATCAGTTTTTATAAATGAGCCGGTAAATTCATTTTCAGAAATAAAGTAGCGTTGCATTACTTATCTTTCTTATTAAATTTACAAAGTGCCATTAAAATAATTGACATTATAATAGGCGGTGTTAAAAAGTAAAAGGTAACAAGAAAATCACCTACAGTGGTAGCGCCACGAAAGTTATCAACGATACTTATAATTAAAAGTAACCCTATAACAATTAGACAAACTAAGCCTACTTTAAAGAAAAAAGCCGGATAGTCTTTTTCTTTAACTTGGGAAACAATGAAATTATATTCTTCTTCGTTCATTTTTTCTGGAATTAATACTTCTTTTCCAAATCCATTTTCCGGATTTAGAACACGGACAAAAACAACTTCACCATTTAAAAAATAGCTCGAAAAGTTTTCATAAGCAATTTCCGCATCTTCTATTTCCTGATAAGTTGCGTCTAATTCTTCCAATTCTAAGCGTTCATAATAACCTAGTGTACACTTTTTTATTGCCCGAAAGATTTCAACTTCTGATTTTTTTGCTTGCATTTGTTTTTGAATTGTTTCATTCATAATTCTTAACTCCTTATTATATACTAATAAATATTTTATAATATCTTGGCTAATCTTACAAGCATTTTAATCAAAGATTATAATAAAAACGAACTTTTTTCACTTAAAAGTCCGTTTATTGTTTTTATTTCTTGAAAAAACCTTTGAATTTTTCCCAGGGAGTTTGTTTATTAGAAACTTCAACTTTCTGAAGTTCTTCAAAAAGCTTGCGATGTTCACTTGAAAGATTGATTGGTGTTTCCACCCTAACAGTAACAATCATATCGCCTTTTCTTCGACTTCTGACATCCTGAACGCCCTTTTCTTTCAACCTAATCTGAGTAGCACTTTGAGTTCCAGAAGGAATTGTCATTTTGACATCGCCATGGATGGTTGGAACTTCAATTACTTTGCCGAGAGCTGCGTCGGAAAATGAAATTGGAATTTCGATTCTAATATCATTTTTATCACGAGCAAAGAATTTGTGTGGTCTAACTTTAAAGCGAATATATAAATCACCGTTTGGTCCGCCATTATAACCTGCTTCACCATAATTTTCCATTCTCAAGCTAAGACCGGTATCAACACCAGCCGGAATATTAACATTGACTGTTTTTTTAACTCTATATCTTGCTTTACCATGACATTTGACGCAAGCTTTCTTAATTTCACGACCAGTACCTTTACACTTAGGACAAGCAGATTGGACTCTGGAAATTCCTAATAGTCCGCGTTGCTCAACAATAACTCGACCTGAACCTTTACATTTATCACAAGTCACAAGATCGCTTTTGGAATAAGCTCCTGTTCCTGAACAAGTAGAACATTCATCTTCAACTTCTAAAGTAACATCTTTCTTTGTTCCGAAAACTGCTTCTTCAAAATCCAAATTCATGACCATTTCAACATCATTGCCGGCTGCTGGACGATTTGATTGTTGGGCTCTGCCGCCACCAAAGCCTTGAAAGACCTGCTCAAAAATATCGGAAAAGCCAAAGCCACCGCCGCCAAAATCAAAACCACCAAAACCTTGGCCCTGCGCCTGATGTCCAAATTGATCATATTGACTGCGTTTTTGCGGATCACTTAAAACTTCATTAGCTTCATTGACTTCCTTAAATTTTGCTTCTGCATCAGCGGCTTTGTTAACATCCGGATGATATTTCTTTGCCATACTGCGATAAGCTTTTTTAATTTCATCTTCGTTGGCATTTTTGTTGATCCCCAATACTTCGTAATAATTTCTTTTATCAGCCATATAAGCTCCTTTGTTGCGATTAATTTATTTTTTATCTACTTCCTCAAAATCAGCGTCGATGATATTATCATCTTTTGGCGTTTCGTAGTGTTCGCCTTCTGGCTGTGTTTGAGCTTGTCCGGTTTTCTCATAAACTTTCGCGGCTAACTCATGAGCTTTCTTTTCCAATTCCTCTTTTTTAGTGCGAATTAAATCAAGATTATCACCTTTTAAAGCTTCTTCCAGTTCATTTGCTTTCGCTTCAATATCAGCTTTTTCATTAGCATCTAAATCAGGAAGATCATTTAAAGATTTACGGACTGAAAATACAATGCTATCTGCTTCGTTTTTCAGATCGATCGATTCTTTTTTAATGCGATCAGACTCAGCGTTCTCTTCAGCTTCTTTAACCATTCTTTTGATTTCATCTTCTGAAAGTCCAGTAGAATCTTTTATTGTAATTTTCTGTTCTTTTCCTGAACCTAAATCTTTAGCGTTAACGTTAACTATTCCATTAGCGTCAATATCAAATTTTACTTCAATTTGTGGCACACCACGTGGAGCTAAAGGAATATCATTTAATTGGAAACGACCTAATGTTTTATTGTCGTTAGCCATTGGTCTTTCACCCTGCAATACATGAATATCAACTGCTGGCTGATTATCGGCTGCTGTTGAAAAGACTTGGGACTTAGAAGTTGGAATTGTTGTATTTCTTTCAATAAGTTTGGTAAATACTCCACCTAAAGTTTCGATTCCAAGCGATAATGGTGTAACGTCCAGTAATAAGATATCCTTTACATCGCCTGCTAAAACTCCACCTTGTATAGCTGCTCCCATTGCGACAACTTCATCCGGATTAACTCCTTTATTAGGCTCTTTACCTAATTCTTTTTTTATCGCATCCGCAACTGCCGGGATTCTTGTTGATCCACCGACAAGTAATACCTGATGTAAATCATTAGCTGTCATTTTTGCATCTTTTAATGCTTTTCTGACTGGTCCTAAAGTTCTTTCAACTAAATCATGAGTAAGCTCATCGAATTTAGCTCTCGTAAGAGTTTTTTCAAAGTTAATTGGTCCAGAAGCTGTCATTGATAAAAATGGTAAAATGATTTGCGTTTGCGTGATTCCGCTTAAATCTTTTTTAGCTTTTTCAGCCGCATCTTTCAGACGTTGCATAGCCATTTTATCATTTTTTAAATCAACAGCAAATTCTTTCTTAAATTCCGCAACTAAGAAATCAATTACTTTTTGGTCAAAGTCATCTCCACCTAAATGGTTATCTCCGCTTGTGGAAATAACTTCAAAAGTACCATCTGATAGACTTAAGATTGATACATCAAAAGTTCCGCCACCTAAATCAAAAACTAAAACCGTTTGTTCTTTATCTGTTTTATCAATACCGTAAGCTAAAGCAGCTGCGGTTGGTTCATTAATAATTCTCATGACTTCCAAACCAGCAATTTTTCCGGCATCTTTAGTTGCTTGTCTCTGTGCATCATTAAAGTATGCCGGAACAGTAATAACTGCTTTATCAACAGTTTGACCTAAATATGCTTCTGCAGTTTGCTTTAGATTTTGCAAAATCATCGCACTGATTTCCTGTGGTGTATAGCTTTTATCCTGAACTTTTACTTTATAATTAGTTCCCATATGCCTTTTGATCGAAAAGATTGTGTCCAGATTGGTAACCATTTGATTTTTAGCAATTTGTCCAATCTGGATTTCATCACCTTTAAATGCCACAACTGAAGGGGTAGTTCTCGCTCCTTCCGGATTTGTGATTACTTTTGCTTCGCCAGCGTCCATAACTGCGACGCATGAGTTAGTAGTACCTAAGTCGATACCGATAATTTTATTTGATGCCATAATTTATTCTCCTTTTATCTTTTTATTCACTAATAATAACAATACTTGGTTTAATAATACGCTCTTTATAAGTAAATCCTTTTTGGATTTCTTTAATAATCATGTTTGGTTCAAGGCCTTCAACTTTTTGTTTTTCGGCTGCCTGATGATATTTTGGATCGAATACGCCTTCAGCCTTAATTTCAGCTAGACCATCCTGTTTTAAGATTGTGAATATCTGATCACTAACCATTTTAAAACCCATTAAAAAGTTTTTAAGTATTTCATTATCTGTCGGCATATTACAAACAATCTCCAATTGTGTTAATCCCGGCAACAGATTACTGATTAAATATGAAGAAGCGTATTTAATATCCTGAACTTTCTCTTCTTGTGTTCGCTTCTTAAAATTAGCTAATTCAGCGCTATTTCTTAGAAGCTTATCACTAAGTTCTTTAACTTCTTCTTCAAGTCTCGCAATTTTTTCTTTTGGCGATTCTGATTTTTTAGCCTTTTGAACCGGCTCTTTGTGCTCCTGACATTCTTCGCAATGTTCTTCGCATTCGCATTGATGTTTTTTCTTGTCTTTCATTTATTCCCTCTCTTACTCATCAAATAGTTTTGTCATACTTTTAGCTAAATACTCAATTAGAGGTATGACTTTTTTATATTCCATTCTAGTTGGTCCGATAACTGCTATTGTTCCATAATCATCTTCTGTTATCCGATAAGGAACAGAAACTACTGTGCAGTCATTCATCCGAATAAACTGATTTTCACCGCCAATACGGACACTTAAACTTTCCGGAAAATCACGCATTACTTTTAAAACATTTTTTTCATCCATGATTTCCATAAAGCCACGCAATTTTTCTACACTTTGAAATTCAGGCTGAAGAAATGCTTTTGAGACACCAGATAAGAAAAAGCTATTTTCCATAAACTTCTCAAAAGTGTTTAAAAAGCTATTAATCAATGTTTCCTGATAATCCATATAGTTTTTAATCTGCGTATCTGCTAACTTATGATTTATAATTTCCTGAGCTTTTGCCAAAGGAACATCATGCAATAATTCATCTAAATTCTGAATGATTTTTTTTAAGTCATTTAAAGAAAAATCTTCAGATAAACGTATCTTCTGATTTTCAACATGACCTAAATTTGTGACGATCAAAAGAATTGCTTCATTTCGGCTTAAAGGAATAAACTCAATCTTTTTAATCCGACAATTCTGAAAATTAGGACCTAAAGCTACTGTCGTATAATTCGTCAAATCGCTTAGCAGATTTAATGCTTCTTTAATTGTCTCTTCTTTCGATAGTTCCTTTTTAGAGAAAAGAGCATCAATTGCCGGAAAATCAGCTTCAATCCGGTCGTCACGGGTAAAAAGATTTTCAACATAATATTTATATCCTTTTTCTGAAGGCACACGGCCACTTGATATATGCGTTTTTTCTAAGAAACCTAATTCTTCAAGTTTTGCCATTTCAAAACGAATAGTTGCGGAAGAAAATTCCAGGTAAGGTTTATCAATTAAGAACTTTGAGCCAATTGGTTCGACTGCCTTAACATATTCTTCAACTATTGCCTTGAGAATTAATTTTTGACGATTTGAAAGCATTATACACCGCCTTTAGCACTCTGTTGCTTTTTGTGCTAAGAATATTTTACATCATTTGTTTGGCACTGTCAATACCAATCTGCTAAATTTTATAATTATTTTTTACAATTATGCCCTTTTTTATGTATATTGTCTTCGAATTTTCAATTTAATACAAAAAAATCATTGCAAATTTACTTAAGATTTGGTATAATAATTAATTGAAATAAATGGAGGAAAGAAAAATGCGTGATTTAGTAAAATTGGTGTGCAGCGACTGCAAAGAAGAAAACTATCATACCGATAAAAATAAGAAATTAAATCCTGAACGGATTGAGTTTAAAAAATATTGTCCTAGATGCAAAAAACACACTTTGCATAAAGAAAGAAAATAACTATTTTTAAATAGTTATTTTTAATTTATATAGATGAAAAAGTTTATTTTAGGTGATTTTCAAGTCAACACATATTTATTAAATTTCAGAAAAGATGCCTTTTTAATTGATCCTGGTTATGAAGGAGAATTTTTACGCAATGAACTTAAAGATTTTAATCTTAAAGGCATTCTTCTAACACATGGTCATCTTGATCATATTGATCAAATCGGTAGCTTTACTTGTCCAATTTATATTCATAAAGATGATATTGATGCACTAATGAATGAAAATATCAGTGGTTATACTTACTTTGGCTCAACACCCAAATATCAGTTTTCTAAGTTAAACATAGTCCCTTTAGATAATAATAGCGAAATCTTTTTAGGCTCTGATCCAATTAAAGTTATTCATACACCAGGTCATACAAAAGGTTCTTCCTGCTTTTTATATCAAAATCGACTTTTCACCGGTGATACATTATTTCGTAACGATGTCGGCCGAACTGATCTATTAGGCGGCAACAATCAAAGTTTACGAAAAAGCATTAATTATTTATTTGATAAAATGCCCGATTATATTAAGATTTACCCGGGACATGGTGAGAATTCAAATATTAAATATGAAAGAGAAAACAATCTGTTTTATAAAAGTTTAAAAAAATAAAAGACGCCAATCGGTGTCTTTTATTTAGTTTTTTTTAATCGTTTACCCATTCTTTAAATCTCCAAAATGCATAAAGTGGTAAATTTCGTTCACTCATTTCATCAAGAGATGTTAAAACGGATTTTTCAGGATTGAATTTTAAGCAATATTGCGTTAGCGATCGTGCGCGCTTTGCAGAACCAGCTTTAACCTCAATTGGAATTATTTATCATCTTGTACAATAAAATCAACTTCTGCGCGCTCGGGAGCTTCGGCAGTCCAGTAATATGGAGAATTATCATAAATTTTCATTAATTCACAACATACAAAGTTTTCTGTGATTGCGCCTTTAAATTCTTTATAATTATTCGTCATATCAAATAAAACAGATGTAGGTAAATTGGACATGCGCCGAAGCAAGCCAATATCAGATATATAAAGTTTAAAGAATGCATGATTTGCATATGCTTTTATTGGAAAATTTGGCTTCTCAACATTTTCGACTTTATAGACAAGTCCAGCGCGAATCAGCCATTCAAGTGCGTCCTCTAAATCTTTAGCACGCCAGCCTTTTTTCACTTGGCTAAATATGAATTTGCGATTCTCTTTTGCAAGTTGACTTGGTATTGAATTCCAAACAGCAGATAGTTTTGGAAAATATGAAATAGGAGCATATTTAGCAAAATCATTTTCATAACTCTTAATGATTTGCGATTGGATTTTTTCTACATTGTCAATGCTCTGGTCAACTATCCATGACTGAACAACTTCAGGCATTCCGCCTGTGATTTGATAATCCCTGTATTTTTCTAACAATGTTAAACTAAATCTATTCCACATATCATCGCGCACAGAACATTTTAAAATTTCCTTTGCTAAAAACTCATTTTGCGCTAACAAAAATTCATAGGATAAAGCGTCAAAAATTCCACCTTCCCCACTGGAAAAGATGTTCCTTGTTGGATTGCAACACCAAGTAGCGATAGTATTATATTCAGGCACCTCTTCATAAAAATACTTTAAAGAGGTTAAGGCCCTACCACACGTTTGCACTTCATCAAAAATAATGAGAGTATCATATTTTTTATGTCTTTACCACGCCAAACAGACAAATCCTTAATTATACGTCTAGGATCCAGGTTTGATTTAAAAAAATCCTCTAGCTTTACATCTTCGTCAAACTTGCAATAAAACACATCTTCATAATACCGATTTCCAAATTCTTTTAATAGATATGTTTTGCAGCACTGCCGCACTCCTTGCAATATAAGAGGTTTCTTGTTTAAGTTTGTTTTCCAACTTAACAGGTCTGCCATCAATGCTCTTTCCATATCTTAACCTCTTTTCTTCTAAAGATATAACAATTATACAATTTATTGTTGGTCTGGTTAATCTTAAACTAACATATTTGTAAATTATTCCGCAAAATTACACCATAGTTTTGCGCATCAGCTCCGCAAATATATACCATAAACTTTGAGATTTAAGCTTTATAAAGTTAAAATGATTGCGGAAATAACTGTTAAATTATTTAGACTCTAAAACATCTATAAATCGCAATTTAGCTTTTCTTACTTGAAAAAAGAGCAAAAAGACTTATTTAATTTAAATATTATTATAATAATGTTGATATGTGGTTGAATTTGTCACTCTAAACATTATAGTTTATATTGCATTTACCGATATTAATGTTATAATATATGCAGGTGATATAATGCCATTACGACACGAAACAAAAGAAATAAGCATTGGAAAAGTTAAAATCGGAGGCAATAATCCAGTTGTGATACAAAGCATGACAACTACTTCAACAAAAGATATAGAAAAGACAGTCGCAGAAATTAAATATCTTGAGAGTTTAGGTTGTGAATTGATCAGAGTTGCAGTTTTAGACATTGAAGATGCTAAAGCAATAAAGAAAATTAAGGAGCAAATCTCTATTCCTTTAGCTGCTGATATTCACTATGATTATAAATTAGCTATCGCATCCATCGAAAATGGAGCCGATAAAATCCGTTTAAATCCCGGTAATTTAAGAAATATTGATGAAGTTAAACTTGTCACAGAATTGTGTAAAAAGAAAAAAATTCCGATTCGCATCGGTGTTAATGGTGGTAGCTTGCCAAAAGGCATGGCATTGACTGCTGAAAATATGGTTTTGTGCTGTGAAGAGCATGTAAAGATTCTCGAAGAATTAGATTTTTACGATATAGTTTTATCTTTAAAAGCTTCTAGTGTTGATCTAACAGTTAAAGCTTATCTTCTAGCCAGTGAAAAATTTCCTTACCCGCTTCACTTAGGAGTTACAGAAGCTGGTACAGAATATAAAGGCACGATAAAAAGCTCTATTGGCTTAGGAATTATGCTTCACCATGGCATCGGCAATACAATACGGGTAAGCCTAAATGGTGATAAAGGCATGGAAATAAAAGCAGCTAAAGAAATTCTTAATAATTTTGGATTAATCGATAATATACCGGAATTAATTTGTTGTCCGACCTGTGGCAGATCTCAATATCCGGATATCCAAAATGCGGCTAAAGAAATTGAGTCTTTTTTAGAAACGATAAAGGCAAATATTAAAGTAGCTGTTATGGGTTGCTCTGTCAATGGTCCAGGAGAAGCAAAACATGCGGATATCGGTATTGCTTACGGCAAACACGACGCTTTAATATTTATCGGAAAAACTCTAAAAAAAGTTAGTTTTTCCGATAGCATCAAGACATTCAAAAATGAGATCATTAAATTACTTGAAGAAAGCGGGCAAAATTATGATTGATAAAGATTATCTACTTAGAATGACAAAAAAAATTCTTGATATTCCTTCTCCTTCCGGATTTACAGAAAACTGTCGCAAACAATTGATTGAAGAAATAGAAAATCTTGGTTTTAAAGCCGAAACTAACAATTATGGTAATGTAATTGTTAGTATAAATGGCCAAAAATCAAAAACAGTCGGCATTTCTGCTCATTTTGATACATTGGGAGCGATGGTTAGCGCTATTAACAGTAATGGCACTTTAGCTTTTAAAACTGTAGGCGGCCCTATTCTTCCTACTTATGACGGCGAATATTGTTTAATTCATACAAGAGATGGAAAAACGTATAACGGTACTTTTTTATCTAATAGTCCAAGTTCACATGTTTACCGAGATGCGAACAGTATTGATCGTAATACTTCTACGATGCATATTCGTATAGATGAATTGATTCAGTCTAAAGATGATGTAAAAAAATTAGGTATTGGTAATGGCAATTATATTTCGCTTGATCCTAAAACTATAATCTTTGATAATGGTTTTATTAAGAGCCGTTTTTTAGATGATAAAATATGTGTCAGTATTCTTCTTACACTTTTAAAATATCTGAGCAAGCATAAAGTTAAACTTAATACTAACCTTGTTTTTATTTTTTCTTGTTATGAAGAAGTTGGCTTTGGCGCAAGTTCAATCCCTGAGGTAGATGAGTTTATTGCCTGCGATATGGGTTGTGTAGGCGCCGATTTAGAAGGCAGTGCCACAAAGGTTTCAATTTGCTCAATGGATTCATCAGGTCCTTACGATTATGAACTGACAGGGAAATTAATTTCTTCCGCTCAGGAAAAAAAATTAGATTATGCAGTTGATGTTTATCCTTACTACGGCTCTGACGTAAGCGCTGCACGTCGGGCCGGACATGATTTTAAGGGTGCATTAATTGGACCTGGCGTTGAAGCATCACACGGAATGGAAAGAACGCATCTTAAAGGCGTAATCGCGACTTTAGAATTGCTTATAGCTTATTTAACAAACTGATTAAAGGAATGAAAAAATGTTACATGATTTAGAAAAAGAATTTGAAGAAGGGAAAAAACTGACTGATTTCGCTTTTTGCGGAACCAAAGACGATTTTCATGCAAAAATTAAATTTTTAGCTAATATGGCTGAACCGGAAACTTGGTCTTTCGAAGGCAGGACTAATTCTATTTTAACTAAATATATTAATGCTGCTTTTAAGCAATGTTATCGAGAAAAAAAGATTATGTATTCAGATGATGAGGAGTATGCCTGCTTTAACACTGGTCTTCTTACTTCCCATGGTCATGATATTATAGCCTGGTTTGCTTTAAATTTAAATACTGATGCTCATGAAAAATGGTTCTTTAAAGGCTTTAAAGATAAAAGTGATAAACATTTTATGAATATGTTTTCTTTTGTTCCTGAACTGGCAACTTATACTGATAATTTTGCTAATTACTATTTTAACCCTGAACTAAATATTGAGATTAATTCTAATCATATCTTAGAAGAAAACTGGGATAACATTAAAAATATTCTTAAACTCGATAAATCTATCGTGAAAACTCTGCTTTTTGGCGTTCTTGAAGAAGCTAAAAAGAAAATTAAACGTAATTTTAGACTTGTGGTTCCTCAATTTTATAATGAAGATATTATGTATTTGTTGCCGATTGAATTTCCAATTGGCAATAATCAAACTGAAATCCTGGCACTTGCGGTTCAAAAAATTGATAATCAATATCGCGCTAATACAATATTTACTTTAGACGTAGCATATGAAAAAGCCAGACTTCTTATGAAGCCTGAATCCTCGTGGTTATCAGAAAAAAATGTAAAGAATTTTTTAAATAAGCAATAGCTCAAAATATAAAGGCCTGACAACGATAAATATCGGAATCAAGCCTTTTATTTTTATAAATTTATTTTTTTGCGTTACCAGAAAATATTAATCGAAATACTGCCTTGATTAATAAAATCATAAAAATACATAATAAAGCAACCAATGCTGAAAATACAGCATCCCACCAAAGCCAATCATTTCTAAAATAATCAACCACTGTACTATATTCGCCAAAAAAACTTATTAGCGCCCAAAAAACAATTGTTAAAGCTAAAATGGCAATAGCGTATTTAATCATTTTACTCATTTTTTCACCCCGAAATTCTTGCACTTCTTAATTAAAGGATACCCTTTTCCTTCAAAATTATATTGCCGTTCCATCTAATGGACCAAAAACTATCGAAGGGCTAGGCATTTCGTTCCAGGACACATTAAACGATAAATACTCGCCATCCCATTCTACAAAAATATTAGTCATGCTGCCAGTATCTAGAATTACGACATTACCTTCAAAATCAATTGTTCCGGAAACATCTTCCATTACAAAGCGGAAGAAAGTTTCATCAGAAACTTGAAAGATATTTAACTGAGCACTACTACCATTTAAATCAAACCAAGTACCCTCAATTATTACTACTTCTATCCATTGAGCAATTAGTGAAACATCACTTGTAATCAACCAGACGCCTTCTAGTGGAAGAAGTTCTCCTTCATTATGCCAGCCGACAAACCTATGTCCTGCTCTAAATGGTACTGGCAAAATATACTCGGCTCCAAGTACAACTCTTTTCGTACTTGCGCCTAATGAATCGCCGCCATTGGTATCAAAATAAATAAGAAATGTTTGTTCTACAACCCACTGTGCAACCAATGTGACATCATTAGGAATGTCCCAGATTCCTGTTAAAGGAATTAAATCCGAACCATGAAACCAGCCAGTAAAGAAGTATCCTAGGTTAACTGGCTCTGGTAATTCATAACTCGAACCAAATTGTATTGCCATAGAAATAAAATCAAGTGGTTCGCCGCCATTGACATCAAATTCAACCCTAAAAGTTGAAGCCGTCCATTGCGCTACTAAAGTAACATTACCCGTCCAATTCCAAGAACTTTCAAGTAAAGGAATTTCATATCCATCAAGATACCATGTCCAAAATGTATGCCCGGTTTTTGTTGGAAGAGGCAATTCATATGCAGAAGAAAATGTTACTTCCATCGTATTATTGGCTAAATTATTTCCGCCATTGACATCAAAAGTTATAGTATATGTATTAAACGTTCCCGCAGGATGTAATGTTATGTCAGATGTAATATTCCAAATCCCTGTATGTGGAAAGTAACTGCCATTATGAAGCCAATGCGTAAAAGTCCATCCTGTCACAATAACATCTGGCAATGTAAACTCTTGACCAAAAATGACTGTAACAGGAGCTAAAGAAAACGCAAAACCCGTAAAATTAACTGTATAAGGATTACCTGCCCATTCGGCTCTAAGATTAAAAACATTAAGATACCAAACATTTGTGTTAGTCCAAATTCCACTCAAAGGTATTATTTCTCCATTTATTGTATTAATCCAATGTAAGAAAGTGTGGCCAACTCTTATTGGTGTTGGTAATAAATATGTATCTCCAAATTCTATATTCATCGGATTTTCCGTTGGTCCTAGTGAATCCCCACCGTTAACATTCAAGTTTATAACATATGTAATAATTGTCCATTGGGCTATTAATGTTGCATCAGACGGAATATTCCATTCAGAGAATGGCCAAAAAGTGTTTCCAGATGCTTCGTGTAACCAGCCATTAAATGTATGTCCTTCTCTTGTCGGTGTTGGAAATTGAGGACTACTGCCAAAATCAATATCCCACGAATTAAATTCTAAAGAATTTCCACCATTTACATCAAAAATAATTGTAAATCTCATTGGACGCCAAGTAGCTTCTAAAGTAATATTATATGGTCTATCCCATAATTCACCTTGAGGTGCGTTTCTCCAAACATCAAAGGTAAAACCTGTTTTTGTTGGTGTTGGTAAAGTAAAGCTTTGTCCGAATGTTACAGTTATTGGTTCAAAACTCTCATTCCCACCAGCAGTATTAAACGAAACTATGTAAGTATTAGCTTCCCACTCCGCTCTTGCTGTGATTGTATTTGGAATATTCCAAATTCCTGATTGTGGCAATATAGTATCTCTAAAGTGATTAAGATGATCTGGAATTCCTACAACTTTCCAACCAACAAATGTGTGCCCAATTCTTGTTGGTGTAGGTAAATTAACTGTTGAACCAAAAGTTACTGTCATCTGTGTATGAGTTTCATTACTGCCATTACCATCAAACCAGATAGTATATTGATTTGCGGTCCAGCCAGCGGTTAATTCCAGATTAGTCTCACTTTGACTCCAAATTCCTGTTATCGGAAGCCAAGAGCCAAAATCACCAACATTACCCCAGCGATACCATCTAGTAAATGTAAATCCTTCTCTTGTCGGTGTAGGCAAAGTAAACTCTTCTCCATTTGTTATATACATTGGTCCAAAATCACCACCACCACGAGAATCAAATGTTACTCGCGTAGTTATTGGATCCCACTGTGCAATTAATGTGATGTTACCAGAGATATTCCATGAAGTACCTGATACAGGCACATAAGTTCCCTCAAATTGCCATCCATCAAAAATATGACCTGGTCTAGGTGAAAATGGTGTGTGCAAAGTATAACTTTGACCAAAAGTTACATCCATAGTAACATGTGTAGACCACATCATTCCACCATTTGCGTTAAAGGTTATTGTGTATGTGTTTGCTGTCCATGATGCATGTAATGTTCCCCCGTGGTCTCTACTCCAAGTTCCAGTTAAAGGTACATAACTTGTTGGC
>Ga0123355_10006575_pt1 | contig 17241 bp, 6 predicted proteins | sample TergutEmb28metaG_3_FD_89872 | JGI IMG/M metagenome (GOLD analysis project Ga0123355, IMG submission 89872) | Embiratermes neotenicus P1 segment gut microbial communities from Petit-Saut dam, French Guiana - Emb289 P1 | ecosystem: Host-associated > Arthropoda: Insects > Digestive system > Gut ...
CACCCCCTTTTGTTTTTTTTTTTTTTTTTTTTTTTTACTGTCGAGATGACAAAGTGTCTGAGGAAGAGAGCAGGAAATCTAAAAATTATGCCCATGATCTGAACAAGAATCCAGCAAGGAACCTGATGGAAGCGAAACAGAAGCTACGAGTAAACGACTGATAATACGCCTTGGTCAGACTTTTAAATAGCAGATTAATTAACTCACAAATGTTCATACCGCGCAGCTTTTAATAATGTATGTTCGCACATCCACCTAGCTTTTTAAGCATCTAGCAGGGTAAGGTTCCGACCTACATGAAGCAAGCATCATTGTCTCTAACAGCATTTATTTTCGATTTATGAAAGTGTAGACATAAATTTGCCTTAAAAGTACATTAAAATATTTACTTAATTGTACATTCAAAATTAATTAAAATTATTTAAAATTATTTGTTCAAACAAACTGCCTGCCCGTACCTCTAATGGATTAATTATGCACTTATATTTGTATGTCACTGTGATTTGCTGTCAAGGTTCACTATCCTTAATTACTGCTGCAATTAAATTACATATCTTTCGCTGCTACTTGAAAATACCTCCTCGCCGAACTAAGTACATAACTAAGGAAGTAACTGATTGACTGACTAACTGACCAACTAACTAAGTAACTAATTAACTAACGAACTAATCACTAACAGCACAGTCCAAGCATTCACAAGACTGGAACTTTTGTACTTTCAATTTATTGCTTCCTACTACATGCTTCGGTCTTTCGTTTGAACATCATCGGTAGAAAAAATTCAAGTACACAAAATGCTACATAACTGGCCTCCCCTTCACACTTACTTTAATAAAATACACTGAATATTACATCCACATGAGGAGTAATAAAAATATAAAATATACAATAACTCCTAAATAACTGGCCTAATAACTGCATGGAAGGGAGTCTTCTAAAAGTTAATAATATCTCGGTTATTAAAGAAATTTGCCGCATTTTACAGAAGCCAGACATTCTTTACAGTGTTAACAAAATCCCGCCACTAGTCTGCACCAGATCAACCCAGTACACACACACACACACACACACAAACACACACACATATCCACTGTAATACCTATTTTAGTATTATTTCATCACGCTAGCCGAGGTCTTCAAAATGGTTTGTCCTTCAACATTCCTCCTTGATATGGTAAACAAGAATACAGACTGTTCTTTCTATAACCTTAGGCACTCTTTTAGGAGTTATGAAAAAAAAAAGGCAAACGTAAATATATAAATGTCCATGTACTGTGCATATGTACTGTACATATATAACTGTCCATGTACACGCCACGAAAGCGCACAGGGGAGTAGAGGCATAGGTCCACGCATTCTAAACTTCAGCACTGAACAGATGTGGAGTGATAAACTTCAATCCACGACCGTTTTAACCCTGGTATCCAATGACTAAAAGGATGGGTAGGCCCCACAGACGGTCTGGACATTGCGCAAAAGAAAAGTAGCTTGCTCACGCTCATACAGTCCGCAGTCCAATAACTGTAATGTCTAAGCTGTTTTTAAGAGTAAAGCATTGATATGTTTTCGTACTGCTTAGTTTGCAATGTCACCACCTCCTTGTGTTTTAGTCTGCTGCAGTTCATGTCTTGCATATCTGGCCCACATTACATTTGTTGTCAACCCCGACGGAGGTGACGCGAATTTAAACTTCGAAACACGCAAGCCTGCCGAATGGTTACGAGGTGTAGAAAGGCTGTCGGAGTTGCCAATAAACTCGTTCTGCTGTTCAAGAATCTACAAAGTAACCATTAATTTCTGTACACAAGGGAACGGCAAAGTTTCATCTGCTCGCTGACAACACGTCAAAGCAAGGGACGAAATTAACGCGCTGGATTCTTGGACAACTGGCTTGCCGGTCGAAGTGGATGAGATCAAGATACGAAATGACGTACGGAGTAAGAATTCTCCAATTACGTGTCCATCCAAGAATTACACCTTTCACTGAAAAAGAGCGAGGTGGGTGGGAGTAGTTACCGTAGCGGATGGGAGAGGAAAATTGTACGCGCCAACCTAACTAAAGTTTGCATAACAGGGGCGCCTGGACTCTTTCTGCTTGCTTACACAACCCCCGCACAACATACTGTCCCCAACCCATCCACAACCCTCTATAACCTACAGCTGCTCCCTTATACTCTCTTTCCCCACCGTCTGATCGTTGTTGGGTAACATTGCGAGGAACCATTCACTACTGTAGTTTCCACAGACATGGAAGCCAACTTGGGCATGTGACCAACGAGTTCTGATCGCCAAGAACAAAGGAACTGAGTGCGTTCCTTACGTTAGACTGGACGTTTAGCCTGGCTTATAAAAATGTGTTCGTACAGAATTGTGAACAATCCCTTCGTGAGCTAGGGAATTCGATACAGCAATGACCAACAAAATTAAAGGATTTTTACAATGACACACTGCAGTAATATAGAGTGCTTTTTTCAAACCTTCCACCATATTCTCATCTTTTGTAACTGATGACAAAAGAGTCTTGTTTTTAAAACGTTGCAACATATGCCCACACAGCTGTATTTAATTTACATAAATACTGGTAGCTTCTTACTGAACAGGTTTTTGAAGTTGGAATCCTCTAGAACTGTATTTGGGAGGTGTATGGTTCAAACCTCGTCTATGCACCTTCTGTACTTACTGAGACTTTTTTTTGTGGTTTGCTCAGTCTTTCCAACAAAATTGGAAGATAATGTCTGCGTTAGGCCATAACCTCTTCCTTCAATTTCCTTTTAAATTCCACAATAATGCCCTTATAAGGCCATAACTTCTTCCTGCCATTTCCTTTTATATTCCACTTTTATGCCCGTATTAGGCAATAGCATCTTCCTTCCATTTCCTTTTAAATTCCACAATAATGCCTGTATTAGGATATAACATATTCCTTCCATTACCTTTAAATTTCCACAATAATGTCCGTATTAGGTCATAACCGCTTCCTTCCATTTCCGTTTAAATTCCACAGTAATGCATGTATTAGGCCACAACCCCTTCATTCTATCTACTTTAAAATTCTACGATATTACCTCTATTATAACACAACAGTTTACTTCCAAGTCCTTTTAACTAAAAGTTAAATTTTATTCTACCCTCTAGGTAGATACCAATAGCGTCTTAAATAAGCAAAAAAGTAGAAAATTTTCTTTTTATAGGACATATCTGCTAAGTACAGGAATGTGTTAAGAGGCGTATCACTTGGAATATAGGGGGAAATTTAGCAATGTGTTTAATGAACATTCCAGAAGCAACTCTGTAAGTCACTAAATACAAATCAGTTAGTGATTTAAAGAGTATCGAAACAGTCTGCGGCTTCAGAAGCTGTCCGTAGGATACGGACAATAGATCTGCGGAAATGAGGTATGATACTGTGCAGAGTAATTATTTGTGTCAGGATGTGGATTCGTGTTAACTACAGCCTTACGTAATACTAACAACCTCCTTCACTACCAGAATTATGTTGATATAAACGATGCACCCGGCCCAGTGGAATATAATTGAAGGTTTCTGATTTCGATTTCAACTCTAGCGAGTAACCTGAGAGAAAATGTGATGAAAATCTCACATTTCAGTCACCTGAAGACAAGATTATAGCGAATTTGCCAAGTGTCGTGTATATTCAGTACACCTCAGGTACTGGATAATTAACACCATAATACTGGTACAATAAACACTCTAATCGCAGAAACGTTCAGAAAAGTATTGTGTATTAACTATGTTTAACAATCGAATTCTGACGTCCGAAAAATTTACATTGTTACTGTCTTCTCGGAGGTAGCCGTATATTGACGGTAAACAGTTACCGACTTACACGATTTCAGGTCATAGAAGACGGTGAATAGCTCATATATGCTTTGGCCATAATGTTAGAGAGCGTCCGCATTAAGACTCTTATTATTACTATTATTGTCATTCACATAATCGTCATTATCATTATTAGCATTACAATGCTATTTTCTGTAGTACGTTCTAATGTGGGGTGAGATACAGACCAGTGGTTCTCAAAATCCTATAGGTTGAAGTTCCTTGACTTAAAAATTTAGTCCGCACACTTATGAAAAAATAAATAAAATATAGTATAACAACTTTTAAAAATAAACAGTTGTGCACCCCGAATTTAAGTGCGAAATATTAAATTGCATGTTTGAGAATTAATGTAGTCTCTTATGATTAAAGTAAATGTATTATCTTTTTATCGGCCCAGTTTCGGTAGATACCGAAGAAAGCGTCACAGGCCCCAGTTTAGGTTACATGTAGGTCCGTAAGAGTTTTGATCCTGTTCAAGGCACAAGACACAACCCTCTACTTGGTTCTTGTGTCACAACCTGTTAAACATAAAGATCAAAACACCTCAGGGCTTAAAATTTCCATGCAATAATTCGGTAGGTCTGAGAGGATCATAATTAAGATCGTCAGGTCCTGCTCCTCTTCTTTCGCATCATCTAATGCTGGATCTTCCTGACAACTTCCTGAAAGTTTCATTTTTCTTTAAGAAGGCACATTTCTTTTGTGAATGCAAAGCTTTACAATGCCTTAAGGACATTGTGGCATATATATCACGATCCGATGTAGGAACACAATAGTTTTGTTACATAAAATCCATTTCTATAAGATCAAATTCATCGTTTATCACAACATAAACAACAATTTACGTAACACCAACGTGACTTTGAGAAACCCTACGTATTATTTTTAAATACACGTGGCTTCTTCAAAAAACAAATGTGACCCCTGTTATTCTATTCCAAGGAATTTTCAAAACAACGTACTGATTCGATAATCTTAAACGTAAGTTAATTTTAGGTGGGAAAAATTAATTTTCTCATATATTCTGCAACAGCTTTACGAAACTGATTCGGAAGGTGACGTTTTCAAGGCTGCCAATACCAAGGTAACTGTGACGCCGAGCAGTCTGGTAGAAATGCAGATATGTAGCAGAAAAACTTGCAACCACCATAATCAGGAGAGATCTCTAATGATGCAGACAGCAGCAAAGATTCTGATACTCAGGGTCATGACACCGACAGCCAACGCATTTATCTTCGCATTTTCAAAATGAATGTGAGGAAAAGTTAATAAATGCGACATTCTAAACATCCATTTGATGATAAATCATTTTAATTTATGTAATCCGTGCTGGAGTAATTTTTTACTACAGTTTAAAGGTTAAAATAGCGCAAATGTCGGATAACTTTTCACTTGATACAGTGACTACAAGTGTAATGCTTGGTGTACAGGGGGATAGTAAACGTATCCACACATTCTACGTAGCACAAGCATTCATTGCGACAGCCTATGAGTTAAAGTTGTTTAAATGTATCAATCAAAAATACAAATAACAAATACAGTTCCATTTCAAATTTAATCATAATAATAAGGATTTAGAACTGTCTATAGCCTTTCTTTGCATAAGCAGGGAGGAGAATGTAAGAAAAGAAATAGAATTTCCCCCGAAAAATGCAATCAGAGAGGCTGTTGTAAAGCATGGAGAAGTACTGAAATACTATAGTAAACCTACTTCACTATTACCATTACGGTAGCTGTTTTGAGATCAAAAGGTATTAAGTATGGCAAACGTCTGTTAAAGTTACGTGAATTTCTCACGTCAAGGAATACTAACATCACGTTCTTGTGGCTTGTCAGAACGTGTAGTCTGGTGGTAATATCTACCAATGTTCTGGTGACTTCCACAGTTAGGGCGAAACGTCTTCTTCTACCCTGAAGAAGGAGGAACCAAATCCCGGAAATGTCGATACTTAGGCACCAGATTACAAGCACACCTTCAGCTTCATGCACTTCGTTGTTCCTCGCAGTGGCTCATGGAGTTGTCTCAGCTTTGGTAAAGGCGAAACATGAAGGCACGAGGGACAGGAGAGGCGTAGTTCCACTCAGCCTTAACCTCCGCACTAAATGCGTGAGTGGCCAAGCTTTACGCACCAACCGCTTTACATCCACGTTAAGTGCCGTCGGTACCCGTTACCTATGAGGTGAGTGGGCCCCACAGCCGGCTTGGATGGCCTAGAAAAGACAGGTTTCTTGCCCTTGTCGGGGGTCGAACCACGATTCCTCGTAAGTAAAATCCGTAGCTTAGTCACCACAACAAAAGAGCTACTCCGTTTCAACATACACCGCGCCAGAACCCCGACTATCACGCGAGATTTCTGGTCACTTTTACATCAATCCTTTTTCCAAACTAGAAAGAAAAAACTTCCTTTTTCCCCGAGGCCAACACAAAGCGGTAACAAATACTTCGTCGTGGGAGGATCTTGGTGAACTCACATTCCGACGTCTTCCCTTTGTTATTTGTGCTATGTGCATCCCAAATCGCAATTCTCGTTTCAGAGTTATATTGATTTCTTTTAAAGCTAGGACAGGCATTGAAAAATATAAAGTAGACCTACTTCCGGACACACGCAATATGATTATACCTGTGAGTCGAAAACACAGTCCGGTCTTCTTTCAGGAATTATAGTCTGTGTTTTCTTTTGGCAATAAAATAAGGTAAATGGTAGTTTAAGCATCTGCCTTGAAATATTTCTATGGTCCACAATTCTATGATGTGACTTTTAATAACCCACTTCCGGGGAGACTATAAAGTTCACAGAAATAAAGCATAAGGCACGCGTGACGCCTCCATCCTCTATTTCTCTTCAATTTTTTTTCGTCGTTAAGAATGAAAAACGTCAAAGAACAGTTAGATTGATTGGCATTTATGTTCTTTACCCACAGCTCGAAATAAGTCACTCAGCTAGGGACTTTCGTCTGACGTACATTCACCTCGGAGGCAGCACAGTGCCTCTGTGTGGGTTATTCAAAACATCTGTCAATAGAGTCGCGTAATTTCGGTATAATAGTCAGGGCCATGATTAAGTTTTTGTGCTCCTAGAAGCTCAAAAAATTTTGCAACTCTTAAATTTATCCTTATGTACGGAATATTGTATATGACTTATACTTTAAGTTATAATTTTTAAGGTAATGTAATTGTAATGTTGGCCGAAACGTCGGTAAATATCCATCCTCTACCGCATATGTTTCCAAACCCCAAATATTATGTTATATTTTTATATTTTCCACCTGCCAAATATCAGTGTCTGTTCACTTCAGCGTAAATTTTGTCTGTATTTCTTAGGTTGTGATTACAAAAATTTGGACGGTAACTGTGTCCATATTCACTCCTCTATGCTACACTTACGTGTTATCACTTTGTCTTTATCATTAAAAAAGAAAGCTTTATATGCTAAGCACACGGTGGAAAATATTTTATCGTTTTCCATCGCTTGATTCTTAATAATCTGCAAATTTTATCTTCAGTACTCTGACAAAATTACTGTCACCTCAGCTAGACCGGGTTTTAAATACAAGCGTTCACGTCGCTATGACGTAATATCATCAAGCTCGGACATTTTTCGATAACATCTAACACGTTTCCTTCCTTACATACTTTTGTTCAGTAGAAGTCACCGCTCCGAAGTGAGCATTGTGGCGGCTTAAGCGATCAGCACGTTGAAGAGCTACAAATAACTGGTCTCGTAATCCCGCGAATTCTCACCTTTAGATACAATGATACAAAAGTGTGATTACACAAGCTACATGACACATTGCACCACATATGTCAAAAAGTTTCAGCTAACAGCATGTATAACCCTATAATTTTATAATGATATCCGTCAATCTAAAATATCAACGCACCAGGAATGGAATATCGAAGTATGCATACAAAATACACAAAACAGCAGCAACCTTGGGGTCAAATGCATCTGTCGGAGACAGACATTAATACTGGACCGGCTACTCGGCATCTTCTGAAATACAGACGTGACGCGGATCACGTACGCTGCGTTTACGGGTCGTTTGATATCTCTTTTATTCTTAAATTAAAAAAGATAGGTACTATCCATATGACGTTACTGGTGGCGCGTTCGCGTAACCAGTGTTGCAGTTGAACAGCAGCAATGTCTTCTAAGTGTATTGTTGAGATACGTATCACTGCCAACAAGGGAAAAATTTGAACGTTGAACAACAATGATTAATGGCAACAAAGAACCATATTTAGGTGTTCATGTAAAGTGACCGTTATGCTTGGCCGAATGTAATCAAATTTGAATTTTTCTGAAACAATTTCATAGCAGTCCCAATATGAAATTTGATGGAAATTCGTCCAATGGGAGGAGGGCTCATACGTACAGGCAGGCAGACGGATATGACGAACTTAAAAAGCACTTTTTGCGATATATGTACACATCTAAAAGTGTGGTCTAGAAGGAAAAGAACAAACATGAACACAGGACTAACTCCAACTCCAGATAAGTTATGTGCATTAAACGTACGACAGACAAAGTATAATGTTGAACGTAATTAGAACTATTTAGGAAACTCTCTTCTGGAATATCGTGTCGTGTAATCTCGATGGAGGCAATGTTCCCTCCAGAAAGCTGACAAATGATAACCAGACTATACAGCGTTACACTTCAGAAGATAATATTTTTCATGTTTATGGACGTGGAAGCCTCAAATATTATATTAATAGGGGAAAACAAATCAACCTTTAGTCATAAACTTTCCGATATCGAGCGTACAAAACAGGTAATGGACAATGTCCAACGCCGTGAGAATAAAATACTGTCTTCTGGGATATGACACCACACACCTTAGTAGAAGGCCACCTCACGTTTCAGAAGCACTTTTCGCCTTCATCTTCGTGGTAGAGAAATGTCTCGTCTATTCAAATGAATGAGACTGCAGGTGCCATTCTACGACGATATATGGCGTCATATCCCAGACAGTGATCCTCATTGACAACACTCCAAAATCTCAAAGTATTTGTGCTGGTGGGACACCACTACAACATGCAACCTACTTATTCCAGTAGGCTCTACCTTGCAGTGTACAGTCCTTACACCTGTTTGCGGCCGCTGCAGGGCACCTGTACCTTGCACTGACAGTATACATCCCATTATAACCCTTCTGTGTACCATTCTAACCCCTACCCACCTAAGCCCCTCCAACCCTTCACCCACAATAAGCGAATTATTGTTTGATAAACATACTCTTTCAAAATGTTGGTCAGGGTCGGTTAAGGAAGAGACGGGGTGCGAGAACAAATAGGATGAGGGGTTTAACAAATACTAACCCTTTAGGATTATGGCTCTATTTTTTTGTATCCCAAAGGGTGAAAGAATTGCAGTAGAAGGTCGCGTATAAAGGACAACGACCTTCCTCCCTGTCCCTAAAAAAATGAATTTTACCCTTTTATATATGAGCTGCAGACACCGGACTTCCCGTTAAGCGGCAATGAGCTTTTTATTATATGGGCTTGGTCGCCAGTACAAATTGCATTATAAAAGGTGAAACGAACCCCAAATTCATTTCGGACTCGTGCCGCTAAAGCATGAAGTCAATAAATTCAGAAGACATCCAAGAAACAGCTCTTTAACAGACGCAAAAAGCGGAAGTAGTTATTTTTTACTCCCAGGGGAAAACCACCCTTTCAAATAACATTACATATGGATATATTATAAAGGGTTGCTTTTTTACCTGTTCGCGTGCCAAGGTTTTTTTTTTACCTTGTTTAGAGAAAGGGTAGTTCCTGTAGACCACAGATGTTAAAACGATTTGTTGGCTACGACTTAAGCTTGTCCTATCTGCGAGTTTTTACCTTTGTAGGGGGTTGGGAGAAGGTAAAAGAGGAAGGGTACATACAGCTTTTAACCCCATCCGTATTAAAAAACGATAAGTATAAAAAGTGTTATTGACCTAAAGAAAGGGTAGTGAGTCGTGGCAGAAAAGGGGAGAAATATTTCGTTTCTGAGGTACAAGAAAAAAAAAAGGCTTGTTATATATATAAAAGGGTAGTAATGTAAACCTCAGGTCTTTAACCCTATTCTTTACTATAATAAAAAGGGTGAAGTAGCAGGCATCGGACAGGTAGAAGGTAGGGTTAGATGATATGGGGCACGTGGCTCAGCGTCATTAAGACGCTGATAGGCTCTCCAAGGGTTCAGTTACCAGTTTTCTTTCTTCTCCCCATGCCAACCTGACCTTTATAGCGGCTGATGACGTATAAAAGGGTATACAAGGCAATGTTTTGATAGATAGGCGTGGTAGGTCTCAGTAATTTTATAAAAAAGGGGTGCTGTTTGTGTCTCGCACCACACTATAAACCTGGCGTAAAAAAAGGGTATTAGTGGTGGATGTGAGTAAAAAAGGAGAGAAAGGGTAGCTGACAGTAATGGAGAATGGAATAACTTGGTGTTGATTTCAACACAAAAAGCTTTCATCGTGTAACGTTGTTTTGACAGGTGAATAGAGAAGGGGTATCTAAACAGATTTTCCTCCAATTATGAGGTACAAGTGGTAAAAAACATAAGGATTTGTTTTAAAAAGTCTCAGTGAAAAAATGCAAATTACATATTTCTTACGTCCAGGATTCAATTCTCGACATGGCAGATTATAACTCTTCTAGTTTTGTCACGCGCCCTTCAGACATTGCTTGCTTTTTCCCACGTACATGAAACTAATTTACAACAGATATTTCCATTGTTATTAATAAAAATCTCTGGCAGATGTCTCAAATAAATGTCGTCGCATAGCAGCTGAATTGGAAAGACTTTACATACAGGGTTAAGTGTCTGTTACCTTCAAACCTGGCCCACTTCAGAATTAGGGCACATCTACATAAGCAAACCGCTCCATTCACTCAAGCACCATTACATAATACGGGTTTTGAGATGTTCAGGTTTCACGGGGGTGACTGCGAAGTTTCGTGTCTTCCGGTATGTGACACGATACTTTCTAGTAAAGATTTACGAATATTTCTGAGAAACCTGCGACGTATAACTTTACATGGTAATAGCACCCTGAAGCGAGAGGTAACAGGTTCCTCCGAAATGTTGGTATATTTGTACCAAAGTACACGAAGTCACATTTCAGAAAAATTTAGATTCTTAATTTTTCTCGTAACCACACATGAAAAAACGAGGCGCGTGTGAAAGGATGACAGTCTTATTAGATTAATGCATCATTAAGGGGAATGCTTGTGTAAATGCGGACTGCATGCAGCTGTTTGAGTCCGATTGGCTCTTCATCTGAACATGGCAATGAATGTTTCGGTTCCACAAGAAGAAGAGGTAAAGGTAAAGGTAAAGGTAAAGGTAAAGTTCACCCTTAGAACAGGCCACGAAGGCCCAAAGGGGGAGTAGAGGTATAGCTCTATTCAGTTTCTGAATTGCTGAGCGACTATTACTTGAGAAGTCTGTTCTACGGGTTTATTGATACAGAAATGTGCAAATACATTCCCACCTGAGAAGCAACACAGCCTCCAGCTTCATTCATTAAGATGATATTTATCAGTATGCGTTCAACACTACTCTTGAGTGCCACAGCCGAGGCACCGCTTTGAAGCATAAAGTCGTCCGAAACGTAAAAAGACTTCAACTTCCACCACGCACTAAACATGCCTACACTGCGTCCATTACGAAGACCAACCAGTTGATATGTCAGCAGTCTGTCAGCAAAATGCAGTGTTCTGTAAACTGCTGAAGCAGGCTACACATAGGGCAAAGAAAGCACAAAAATTCTAGAGGTTAATAATTTAAATTTACAATAAAAATATATCATAACAACTTGTCATCTCTATGACTTCCAATAAGCAGAAATTATGAAATTCTTACAAAAACTTGCTTCTATGAAGGTGAATACCTTCTTTATAATTTACAAGTAGGGACACTTTCTTCTCCAGCATAACCGATAAGTTCCGTCACGACGCTCTAGTGAGTTTTAATTAGGCTTTCTAAAGTTAATTATGATGGCGTGCATTTGTCTAGCTCCCGTCGTCAGCTGTTAAGCCTCTCCGACACGCGGCGTAAGACGCCACGCTGGCAGTGCGTCAGGTGGAGAGTTGGGCCGGCGCTTGTACGTCCAGCAGAAACAAAATACCGTATCGATGTAGACTGTGTCGTCTTAATGGCTCAAACAAGGAAAATAGCTTTGAAATTTGACAAAACGTTGGGACACACAAATGGATTTCTAAACCCCTTCCTACCCATTTTGCGAGTTTCACTTCCCTTGGCGCTTATATATGGGCGACATAAATAAGATAGAAATCACCCTACAGTTAGGCCTATTAGAAGTGATTTTTTTCATCCATTTCGTTAAATATTCACAAATAGAAATTGTTTCAAATAAGACTTGTAGACATTAGCTACAAGTATAATAGACAGATAAAGTATACAAATACTACAGGCACAACTTCTAGAAAAGTATTCGCTTTGAAGACGGGGGGAGGAGGGGGGATTACAAGCCTAATCATAATATTAAGATGGATATTAAGGAAAAATCTGAAGAAGTTAGTTAAACAGAGCCGACACAGAACATTATTTCATATCAGAAGTGTTGAACCTGTTGATCCCCTGCCAGAGTTAGCTAACACTCACGGTACCCATATATATTTTTTTTTAATTTCACCCCATATAACATGTCTATATACGAACAACAATTATAACCCAGTCAGTGTAATGGTTTAGCTACTGGCTAGAGAGCAGGGGAAGAGATTTTTCAATCCATCACCGTATCACACTCGCTCTGGGGCACAAGGGCTTCCTATCCAGTGGGTACCCAGAGTTATTTCCTGGGATATGAAACTATTCATCTCCATTTGGTGCTGAGATTAAGAATTGCTGGAGGCATATCTCCAAATTCTAATACGTTTTATGGCGTGGTGAGATGAGCAACAAGCACATTGGTTCTGTGTTCTGATGATGCCAGCAGCAAGATTCTCCGGTAATATGGTATCGACGGTAAATACCATCCATGCGGCATCCTCTTCAAAAGAACTGGGAAATCCTTTATGAAAGTTTTAATTTTGGCAGCCTACGATTGTTTGCAAAATAGTGGTGTCATCAGCACTAATGTGCAATACTGTAGGCATTAGATCCCCGGACAATAGGTGAAACTGGCTCTAAATTTTTAAATTTTAATTGGTGTAACACAATAAAACGTTATGTGCTTCATTCAGTCAACTTTGATACAATTTTATTTCCTTAAAACCAAGTACACTTTGTCAGTACTACTCTCTCTGAGTCTCTGCATGGAAACTATTTTGTCATCTTACACAACCAAGTAAGCCAAACAGAAAATTGTATCCATTGCTCGAACACTAGAAGAGGGGACAATAAAAAGCCACAAAACTTTTCTTAATGCATGGCAAATTCCATTGTTGCTTTCAAGGACCAACAGAGGTACGGACACAGTTTCGTTTTTAAGCCTCCCTTTTTCCGAAGTTTCCTCTCTTTCCTCAAGCCGGTCACTGCCCCCATGACCATGACGATCAATCAGACCCTGGGACAACAGCCACTGACTTTGCTAAGAGTTGTATGAAAGCTTCCTTATTATTGATTGGTTCTGTGTGCCATTGGAGGCTATTGATTGGCTAGTCTCTGTTTAAGGGCGACCTTGCAACACATCATCACACAGCCACCCCCATACAAACAAGGAATTTATTCTGCTCTAGGTTTGAGATTGAAGCTATACAAAAATGTCAAAATTCAGATCCATCTTGATCAAAACAACAAAATAAATGGAAGATTATGGCGCAACTATATATTAATACAGTAGTGTAAATTGTTTCGTTACTTCACATCAACAGCAGAAGGTTTCTTCACGGTAAATATTACGAGGTACGTCAACCATAACAATTAAATTTAAATTTTCAAATCATACAAGTTCAGGCTGTGGAGATCTGTGGAAATGTAAATTGTTCCTAAAGGCTTACAGTTGGCAGACGTACACGGTTCGATGACTGCCATGGGAGTCGTTCTCCTTGTCACACATTCGCATTCCTGTAGTAAGTTATGGCAAATTCACACCATTACCTCTCCTGTGTGGTCAGTTCTCAATTATTCAGTCGGTTTAATAATTTCTCTGTACACGGTTTCTGACTTCCTGACATTAAAATTCTATGCTTGCTGGATATGACTCAACAGCTATTCACTAATGTGTCTGTTATCACCACCACCACCACCACCACCACCATTATCATCATCGGCTCTACAACCTGGGTGGGCCATGGCCTCCTCAATGTGTCTGTTACGTGAACAAAAATGTGTTTTATGACGTAACTGTTCACAGCTACCGCACTTCAAGCACCGAAACAGAATAACAGAATAACAATTGCGGCAAAATGTGCGTTATTATTATTATTATTATTATTATTATTATTATTATTATTATTATTATTATTACAAATGTTACATAATAGGATAGTAACGAAAAGCAACATTACAGCTGGGCGCGCAGACATCTATACATGCGTGCTGTGACATTCTTAGAACACTTCGCGTTCATATTGCAATTTATTACAAAAGCAAAACTTTTATTGAAAGGCTTATTTCACTACAGACATGATACCGAATGGAGTCTAAACTCATTAAATTACTTTTCCATTTTCTATTCACACATTAACCATACAGAAAAAAGTTGAAACTAAAATTTAGAGAGTATGGTGAAATATATATTTTCTCAAGGGTTATATGAACTCATCAATTTGCATGTTGTGACATCATTGACAAAAACTGCAAAGTTACATTTGTGTTTCATGTAAAGTGCATGTTGCATCGCACAATAACAAACACAACTGAATTGGAGCGACAAATTATTGTGGAATTTAATATTCCTTTATAGCCCAGTCGCTAGTATATATATATACCAGCAGTTTTACTGTAACACTGAACACTATTTTGCCCATAAAATGACTGCAACTATTTTATAATTCTTATTACAAACAACCATTACTAGCCTATACAAGACTGTATAGCATCCTTTAATTGCATGGAGGCAATATGAAAGTCTCCACACCCTGCAGCAAAACAACTGCGAAAAAATAAAAAAAATTTGTTTTTAATCCCATTTTTATGTTATGCCTCTAATTAACTAAAATTACTATTAGTTATTTATTTGTATTTATTGCAATGAAACCGTGATAGCTCAGCTGGTATAGTGACTCGCTACGGGCTGGACGGTCAGGGGATCGAATCCCGGTGGGAGGCGAGATTTTCCGCACCCGTCCAGACAGGCCCTGGGCCCCACTCAGCCTCCTATACAATAGGTACCGGGTCTTACACTGGGGTAAAGCGGCCGGGGCGTGGCGTTGACCACCCACTACTATCTAGCACCGAGGCCAAAGAAAGAGTAGAGCTACACCTCTACTCCCCGTCTGGGCCTTCGTGGTCTGTTCTAGGGTGAAATTTACCTTTACTTTCCTTATTGCAATACAAGTTAAATCAGTTATTAACTATAATTTACTCCTTAGGACTTTTGATTTTTGAAGACTGGAGACACGTTAGTTGAGAAAATTGTCACTCTATATTACTTTTTCTTAAAAGAAACTCACAGACGACCACTCCACACACGAATTAATGCATACAGTTTCACTACTAATTATTATTAGAACACGCATATAACTGAAGGAGTGAGGGGATTATGGAGGTTTCAGCTCCATGTTTTCTCACTCCTATCACCGTCAAATTTTGTAAACTCTCCAATATGGGATATTTCCACCCAACACGCACGAGGTCAACTATTACTGACAACCATTATATTAAATTTAAACAAGCATGCGAGTTCTCTAAAATGCTCACAATACTGACACTCATTCTGACGAAACTTAACTGCGTTAGAAAACTCTTGCGGGCCGTGGGTTGTACATCACTGCTATGCAGCATTCATACATTGGTCATTTCAAAAGGGGCAACGAACTCAGTTTTTATATTTATATGTAAAATAGATTTATTCTATTTTTCAAAGAGCTAACAGAAGCCTCGTTTAAATATTCTGAGAGATAAAACCTAGCTTTAAGGCACGAAGAGTGACAGACAGGCACTTTTCATGCAAATGTGCAGAAAGAACTATAATTTGGTCTGCTGTTTTTATACGGGTGCGAAAATTGGTCTCTGACATTTCGGGGGAAACAGGCTGATGATGTTCGAGAATAGGGTGCAGACGAAGATAATGGGGCTTAAGAGTGATGAGGTAACACGGGAATGGAGAAGACTACACAAACAGAAACTTTACAAATTTTATTCGGGTGATAAAATCAGGAAGAATGAGATAAGCGGGTCATGTAGCATGTATGTGGGGGAGGAGAGTTACTTACAATACTTTAGTGGGGACAACTGAAGAAAAGAAGACCTAGGCTTATATTGGGAGAAAAATATTAAGACGGATCTTCAAGAAGCGGGATGGGGGCATGGACTGGACTCGTGTAGTTTAGGATAGGAAATGGTGGCGGGCTGTTGTGAATGCGGTAATGAACCTTCGTGTTCCTTAAAATGAAAGTAATATCTTGTGTAGCTGAGAAACTGTTAGTTTTGTAATAAGGCTTCTGATGAATGGAGTTAGTTATTTAGTTAAATACTGCAGAAGGAAGGGAAATGTAGGCGTGAGATAATAAAGACTGTCATGGGAGACGTGTCCACGGTATGTCGTATATGTTATCAGTTGCTCTTATGTTAACGACAATGGATTCGTATGTCTTAAAACGCTAGGAGCTTGAGAATGATGTAACTGCAGTGCTAAGTTTGTGAATGGTGGCAAACTGCTGTCATGAAAAGAAGCAGAAAGGTTCTACCTGCGAGGAATTTGTATAGAGTCGGGGTGAACATTATACAGATGGTGTGCTCAAGGCTACGGTGTCGCCCGCCTACTGTCCAGGGCATACGGATTTGAACTGGTCAGCTTACGGCTAGAAGTTTCCTTAACTCCAATGGGTAGAGTTCTTCTTTACTTACTTACTCCATGGTGCAGAGTCCTTCTTGAGAAGCTAACTGGTCTGCAGCTTGTCAAGAAACTCCCCGCATTTCACGGAACCCGAAGGTTCATTACCGCACTCACAAGCGTCTGCCACCTGTCTCTATCCTTGGCCAGCCCAATCCAGTCCATATACACACATCCCACCTCCTGGAGATTCGTTCTAATATTATCCGCCCGTCTACGCCTAGGTCTCCCCAGTGGCCTCCTTCCCTCCGGTTTCCCCACCAAGACCCTATACACCCCCTCTCCTCACCCATATGCACCACATGCCCAGACCAACTCATTCTTCTCGATTTTATCACCCGCACAATATTGGGTGAGGAGTACAAGTCATTTAGCTCCTCGTTATGCAATCTCCTCCATTCCCCCGTTACCTCGTCCCTCCTAGGTCCAAATATTTTC
>Ga0123355_10006576_pt1 | contig 17241 bp, 10 predicted proteins | sample TergutEmb28metaG_3_FD_89872 | JGI IMG/M metagenome (GOLD analysis project Ga0123355, IMG submission 89872) | Embiratermes neotenicus P1 segment gut microbial communities from Petit-Saut dam, French Guiana - Emb289 P1 | ecosystem: Host-associated > Arthropoda: Insects > Digestive system > Gut ...
AAAATATATTTTTATATATATATATATATATATATATATATATATATATATATATATATATATACACAGTTAAGAAGTCTGTCTCTTGCTTAGCCCTGTAATACCAGAACTGTTTTCCTGATCTTGTAACTTTCAGCACACACCTCAAACTTTTGCCATTATCCACCTTTCACAAACAATGACAGCAGAGATACCAAAATTTTACATGATCAGCTCTGCCAACTGTAGCTTGTTCACACCATCTGTTCATTTCTCATCACCTACTATAATGGTTTCACTCATGTAATATTATTATTCGATTCAGCAAGTCCACTGGCAGCTCCTTCCTCATCATCTGCAGACTGCTGGCTTGTCTCAGTCACCTCACCCATCAAAGCTCGATATTTTTTGGCAATGGAGTCCCAGTCAGTAACATTCTCAATACGATTCATGCTGACACTGAAACTAAGCTGAGAGCCTAATGGACTCAGGTGGACCACACTAAGACCTTTTGAGTCTGAAACAGAAATATTTTATGTTACTACCAACAGTTAAAATAATTCTTCTGTATTGCTGTGAAGATAGTAAGTTATGTTATGCTGACCATTGCAACTCACTGTGGGCAAATCATAGCAGTTCATAGGGTTAATGCAACAGGAATGGGCATTTCTGAGCAAGCAAATTCTGAGAAAAATGTAACATGCACCTTACACCCAATTTGAAAAAACAGACAGTGTGCATTGTCAGTTGCATCTCTCTGCCCTACAATTCTACGCAGATGGAATTCTGTAGCCAGTTATGCAGTATGTATATAGCATGGCCTCAAGATGTTCATAACTAACTGGGAACAATACAATGCTCACAAACATCAGAACTCATTTGCAATGAAAAATACATGTTTGGACCCAAGAACTTACGAAATACCAGCCACGAAAATATAATATAAACTCTCAAAAAAACATAAAAGTATGAAGTTTATTTCTAATAAAATACACTTTTGGAAGCATAAAATGAATTAATTGGAGGAGAACCAGATACCATAAAGGCACAAGAGCAATCAACATTTCATAGACCTGCACAACGGGAGGAGGGTGGGAGATGGAGAATTGCCAGCCACATAGTGTCATTCCAATTCATTTGAACTAGTCACAAATAGTACTAAAATGGCTGAGCACAAAAAGTTAAAATATTGAAAACTATACTATACTAATTTCGGTAAAGATAAATAAACACACATTTTTGAAATGGAAGCAAAGGCACTGTGGCAGTGTAAATTCAGGAGATAATGTCAGCTATGTGCATGAACAACTCTCAGCAGAATCTGTACATCAGCCAGAAACAAAATTATGAACTGGCCAGCCACTTTGATTTTTAAGAATACAATAAAATTCGGGCTGTTACGTTAACCTGATATGAACTGCTGATTTAACGAAGATTAAGTTATATGCTATCTGCACAACATGGCATGAGCCAACAAGCTATTCATGCCTTACAAAAATTTGAGTTTTTCATACAACAGTTAGGTTTAAAGTTGAATGTCCTGTAAGTACTGACATCAGTACCAAACATACAAGATTCATCTGATTAAGTATTAAATATTCATCATACATCACATTTGAAGCCTGTCAGACCATTGTTAGTCTGACTGTAAACAGACAATGTATTCAGTCAGACATGTGCATCTTATTTTAACATGGTGCAGAAACATATTATTTCTGACTCTGAATGGGAATGTTGCTGTTATTTGTCAGTCCAAAATGACAGTATTCAGATTATGTGGAATTCAAGGCCATTTTATATTTTTGCACTGTTAGCAATGAACTAAACATTCACAAATATCTTTCTTGTGCAGTCTTGAAATTTTAATGATATCTTCATGCTCCCATTAGTGAACATATCTGTGAGCAAAACTAATATCCAACAGAAGGAATAAAATTATAAGGCAATGATTAAAATCGGTAACCAAGGTCTGTGTTCCTATTATATTGTTACTGTTACAACCTCACAGACTTATAAGGTACAGGACAAAATGATGTAAAAGAGAAATGAGTCAGATAATGAAACCAAACAGGAATACGTGAAACTCACAGAATGTGCACTGAAAATTCAATGGGAGCATGATAAATAACAAACTCTAGTTATGGTTTGGACGGACAACCCTTCTACTGATTCTTACGTGACAGCCCGTAATGCAGTGGCATAGCAAGGTTTTTTTTATGCCTAGGGCAAGCAATAACAATGGCTGTCCCTGACAGAATTACAAACTTTAAAAAGCCACACTCATCGCATTTCTGCTTATTTGTCTCAAACATTTAAAATTGGTTGAGCACAGAAAATCGTTTGCCACTTAAAATATTCATTTTGCCACCCTTTGCCAGGGCGACCACACTACTCACCCTGCTCTAGCTATGCCCCTGCCTTTGAGGACACATTATTAATAATCTACAGATACCTTTTCTGGCAAAGATTAACACTGTAATACTTGCTAAAACACTGCTGTTTATTGCTGTCATATTCTGACCCTCCTGCAATCACCTGAGACTAGTTATAAAATTCTTTTTTCATGGTAACAGCAATTACAGACAGTTAGTTGGTGGCAACGTGACTTGCATCTTACATGTACATGACAAAAAATGAATATTGGCATTCTCTACTTCTACTGACTCTGTAATATGATTCAAAGTGAACTGGTGAATGGCTACTGACATTCCAGAAGAGCTTGCTGCCTCCGTCTTTAGACAGCTGACACTGCATACAGAGGAAGAAAGCTGCTCTGAAAAGTCAGTAACTATTCGCCAAGTGAAATGAGGTTGCATCCCACCAGAATTGTATCTACATCAACAGTGTTGTGAGAACAAATCTCACAACTACCAACTTCTACCCCATGGGGTTTCTTACATAAAACTTACTGCTATTCCTTTCTAGACAAAACATATTCAACAGCAGTTATTTCTCTAAAGAATAAGATCACTTCTGTGTTAAACTAATACACAATAATCGACATCATTTACAAGTTTCAATTCCCACATTGTATTGCAGACACAATCCATCTTCATCTGGAGCTCACTCGATGGCAGTGATGTGCGACAGGCCGCAACATACACACTTTCAAAAAGCACAGAAAATCACAGACACCTTTAAATTCTAGTTGGCATGATTCATATGACACCCAGTATATATTAGATCCCCTCATACAATTATATTAAAAAAATAACGTAACATTACAATGTCAGTGAGATTTTCTGAGAAAGTTACATGAATGATATTCAAAGCAACCAAAAATAAATAAATAAAAATAAATTAAATTACATTATCATATACGGATATGTTGTGTCTTCTGTGTTTGGAAGACTGCATATCGGATATATACCCATGTGTGTGTTCATAGTTTCTATGCAAGTTACTAATTGTTCATGAACAAACACCTGCCGATGTACACAGTGTCCACCATGCAACGAGAGACTTAAAATATTTTTGTGACTTGCTGTTGGCTTCTTAACTTCATACTGAAAGAGGCAAACTGCAGTTAACCTACTTCAAAGGAGAGATATGCTGGGTAAAGTTTTATACACCATGTGACATTTTATTAGCTGTTGACAGCAAAGACAGCACCAAGATAGGATGCATGGAAACAGAAGAGGCTAGAATAAAAAATGCAGCAAAGATTAGTACAAAAGAGAAGAAAATGTATTTGAGAATAATAAGTGACAAGAGAGAATTATTCTGCCAATAACAGAAGTAGCAGTGAAAGAAGAAAAAGAACTGAAGACAAAGGTGAAGAAGAATATTGTGCTTCTGAAAAAGACACAGTTTGAGAAGAAGAGAGCATAAAGAAGAAGATTCAATTGCTGTTGTGATAGATCAGATGCAAGAAGTAGTGAGGAGAAACTGAGGTATTATCCCACCATTGTTTAAGTGTGTCTGAAGAAAATCATTAGAAACCTCAGTCATAGTCTCCCCTCAATGTCCGATACTTCTTTGAAGTGGCCTCCCAGTCGGCCGCATTCTCAATGCGAGTCGCACTGCTGCTGAAACTGAGCTGTGAGCCTAGAGGACTCAGGCGAACCACACTAAGAGTCATAGGGTCTGTGGAGAGAAATATTTCACATTATTTCCCTCTTTTTCTTTTTAACTTCAGTGTGAAGACCAACATATTTCTGTAATGTGAACATTCAGATACAAGATTACATCTACAACATGTCGAGCCATGTGCACTTTCAAGTCAGCCACACAGCAACAGAGTTGAAGTGCCCATATAAATTAATGCACCCAGAGTAATTTTATAAAAGTTTCCCACTAAATCAAAATACCATTAAGATGCAAACTATTTAGTGGGTCTCTTATCACAGCATGGCACATCCTCAGGCCAAGATAAGGAAGACAACCTCCAATGGAGATTTGGGGTGGGACTAGAAATGAAAAGAAAGAGATAGACAGAGAGAGAGAGAGAGAAGAGGGAGATGAAGAAGAAGATAAAGTTATAGAACATCACACTGAGACTCAGACTTTGATGGAATAGGATACAGTGACAGCCATTTGAGAACACAGTGAAGAATCTTTGGATTCCAAGAAGTTAGGCCTTGAAAAAGCAAACTGATACGGCACACTAGAGTATTTCTAAAATTCGGTGGCAATTCACAGAACTTTCTTATGGTAGGACTGGAACTAGGATTATTATATGATTAATCAGAAGTGCTTAATTTAATTTTCATGTTATTTATTTTTAAGCTGTGCTTAAGCTCAGTCTTCCTGGCAAGTGTAAAATGCGAAATACTGATGCCCTGTAAATACTTTATACTGCTCTTGTTCATCTTTATCTTAAATGTGTAGCCAATAAAATTAAAGCATTCACAAATATGGCTTTGGAAATAGCTAGGTACAAACTGTTATCAAAATGCCAGCGTCTGAAATGTTAGAAAAGGTAAACATGTATTCATAGAAAAGGTAAACATATATTCAAAGTCTTTCTTTAAACATTCTCATTGCACCCTGGCCACCGACCTAGCTTACTGTGTCTCCCACCATGCATCCTAGCTGTGTTGAAGCCAGTACACGACATCTGGGTAGGGCACAGCCTGCTGGCTCTCCTGTTCTCTGCAGCACTTAGAGAGTCAGTCACAAGTATTTGAATTTAGAATGATTTCACCCATTTCGTTTTAAAGAATATACATATCTCCTAGCAAAAACTTTAGTTCAGTTCTTTAAGTTTAACTTTTTTCTCAAAATTTCTGGGAGAATTGCAGCCCTGCTGGCATTACAGGCACAACCCTGCTAAAATTCCTTGTTAACCTGTTGTCATATTCTTTTAAATTTCTCATGGTAGATCTTAATTTGGACAGTGAGTGACTGCTGAACATTCCAAAGTACACACAAATTCTAGCTGCAATAATTACATTATTATTATTTAGTGGTAACAAAACACAAGCCATTCAAAATTAATTTGTGTCTAAAGAAACTTGATGGAAATCAGTTATAACGAGAAAGGAACATTTAAAAACTCATTAAGCTCGTCCCCATATAAAAGAGGTAAGGTAAATTTATCCCTGTACCCACACCCCACATTATTAAACATTTTAGTAATGGAGGTTTAGCTCTATGCATTATAGACCTAGAAATAAATTAAAGTAGGCCATCAGCTTTACTCTGCAAAATCCTTATCAGATCAGGATAAATAAAAGGTTGTCATGAACCGGATGGATGGGTTGACAAAGCTATTATAGATGTGAATGAAATCAGTTAGCACTTCAAAGCCTGCACCAACCCAATCGGTCATTTTACAAGAACTTATAAAACGCCTGTCAGGGGTTGTGTTGTAAAAATTTTTAGTGTATACTAGGAAGGATTAATGACATTTCAGATAGAAATGTTAACAGATGAACGACAGAAAGCACTGTAATGCATTTCTCTTAGAGTCTGTGGACTGGTGGTTAAAGTTAATTTTGCCCTAGAGGTTTGTAGACTACAACAGTAGGTCCTTAAAGTGAAGTTACGCCTTTGTCATAGGAACATCCGAAAGAGCTTAAAACATGACAAATTTTGTTACAGAAAAATAACAAAGCAAATTATCTTATGGTTACAACACACAGAAAAAATACAGGCCACATTCACTGAGGCTCAATATGTGACTTGCTGTCCATTATTCTTCTTCCCACAAAGAAGAGTGAAAATGTAGGGCGTGAGAAAGAATAAGAAGTTAAAACCATATGCACTAGTGAAAAATGGAGTGAGCAAAACAAGACAAGATCTAGAAGAACACAGTGATGAACAGGAAGAAGTAATAGACATGAGGTAGAAGTTTTGTAATAGATAAACAGAAAACAAAACTTTGGAAAGTACAGTGTTAGGAACTTTAATATCCCAATACATCATCACACAAGTTGTATTATTTTACTTTAGGTATAAAAGAGTTGCTGACAGTCATACATCAATGAAAAGAATGGCTTGCAACAATTCCAGATGGAAAGCTGCCAACCAATCAAAAGATTGAAGGATAAGAAGAAGAAGTGTAAAATTTGTTTGCTTTGGAAATGTTGTGACAGTGTTGGGGATGTACTCCACCATCTAGTTGCATGGCACGCATATGGAAATGTGCAATGATCAGATAGAAGGTGACAACGTTGTAAATTCAAACCAAACGTGTATTTCTCTCAGCTAAGATCAGGCACATTTCAGTTTAGCATTGTTTTACTGAATATACATAACAAAACAAATGTCTCCATACTGAAAATCTTGGCACACAGAGAGAAAGAGAGAGAGAGAGACAAAAATAAGTAGAAACACTTTGGGTGGATTTATTAGCACCATAACATGTGGTACCAAACATGAGACACTATTCAAGAAACATCTGTACTGAGCTACAGCATGCAAATACTGAAATATAAAGCCACATATTAATCCATCAGGTTGCATTATCTACCTTCAAAAATATGCATTATTTTACACTTGTAACTCATGAAAAAATTATCTTCGTAAGTTAAACTTAATTATCCTTATGCACTTAATTCTTGACTTGAATGCAATACACTTTTATAAATGCTTAAATACAAATTTAATGTTTACATTATTTTACATTTTAGTTTTATGCTTTATGTCTTACAATTAAATTTCCTCACCTGATTCTGGCTGTTTTCTGTATTTTTCTGCTCCCTCCCCAACTGTGATGAAAGATTAGAGCATTTTTAAATGTGTTAGTATACTGACAGTATAAAATTTTATATTGCAAATATTTTAAATATGGTCAATTTATATGTCTCGGAGATGTGTTAATTTAGTGGGAATTTGCACAAAATTTAAACATTGCATAACCCTATAAACATTCATACCTAAAGCTGTTGTGAATAAACCCAAGGTTCCCAACTTATCTGAAACTGACTCTGTGTCATATCTGATGCCGCGTTTTTAGCTTCATACAAAAAAATATGAAAACAAACATTTTATGCTATCATGAGTACATACTACAAACAAACAAACAAAAAATAACATTTTCACTCAATTTTTTTAGTTGCAGTCTACTGTAGGTTCATAACCAATATTCACTCGAAATGATTTGTGCGAATCACAGGAACCATTCTTACATATTGTCATTTTTGGCTGTGATATATTATATCTCTAGTTCATCACAGACCAAGAACTTTAAAATCTTCGGTTGTAAGTGTATTCCCTTGGTGAATCAACCATAAATCCCATGCTGATTCAGACCAATGTACAGTCATGTGACAGGCTTTTAATGCATTGTGAACAAACAAGAGATATAGCACTGACAAGTGAGTATTTATATATGGTACTAATTTAAAGTAAAAGTTTTGGTGGATACATCAAAGAAAGCCTCTTAGAAAGATTTGTGAGAATGTAGTGCTTTGCAGGTAGCAACTTACAAAACAGTAGTGAGTTTTATGCATTTACTGCTCTTAACACAGAATGTATGTTTAATTCCATTAAAGCACAGTCCACATTAAACAGGTAAACAGGCACAACAATATTGTTACACAGAAAATCCTCATGAGGTTCATAAGGTGCCTTTACACAATTTGAAGTTCACAGCGTGGTGAGAAATTAATGCTCACAGAACAAGGGACCTATCTTTTCATGAAACTTCCAATTTCAAGTGTCATGTAAGATGCGACACCCTCTTCTGAAAAAGTGCCTGAAGATAAAATACGTGATAATGCTCCTGGTTTCATAGTTAATATCCCTTACACATGTATAATATCCTTGTGTGAGTAAATGAGTCAGTAAGCCACACATTGGTTGCCCTGGCAATGACAGAGGTTGAGAGAGACTGTTCTCTATGAGGTAAGCACTGATGCCAAAGGAACCATTTTTATAATTCAGACAACACACGGTCTCTGTGATGTACTATGTGAGGCTGAAGAAATAGATGATCAATAATAAAATATAAAAAAACAACCACATGGTGACACTCTGATGAAATAAATGGTTGACTTGCTCTAGGAATGAAGCAACGTGTGGTGAAACAGGTGAAAGAGTAGTGTGTGAATACTGTGGGGAGTAATTCTATAAATGCATTAGTCGATGTTTCTAGGGAACAAGCCATGCGTCAACAGTTGTTGCCAGCCAGCCCATCTCCTTCAAATACTTGTCACTTTTATGTATGGAATACACTGATGATAAGGTGTATGTGAATTGTACTAATTCACTATGAGAAATGAAAGAAAATATACAGCTTCTTTTCCCTTAACCCAAGATTAAGATGTGTCTAAAAACATGTTGTGAAGACATAATATAATGCCTGCACACAAGTAGGTCAGCACTTCGTGACTACCTGAATGAAGAAAATCTGTAACAAGCAAATGATTTCTCCTGTTCTGCTGTACAGAAAACTTCCTGTAATGCCATATTGGATCCTGATCCATGATAAACTAGAGACTCTATATTTCAGTTAGATCTGTTTCATACCAAACCCTTACAGCTGTGGACTAATAAGGGTGTATATGTGTGTGTCACACATAAAGAATGAGTGAACCAAAGGAACCATGAAGTGAAACAAATGGCTACTGACATGCAATACAGAACATGCTGTGTGCCATGATGCTGTGTTGTGATGCATTTGTTTGGAAATTCTCTAAGCATATTAACAACCATAAATGGAGGGACCACAAATACCAAAATGTTCAAATAACCACAAAAGTTGTCTATTTGTAGCCTTCTTTGGTAAATGCAAATATACCTGCATTTGTTCATGTTTATTTTTATTACCTGGTCTTGCATCATGCGCAGTTTTTTCTTTGAAGAATGCTTCCCTGTAACTGGCTTTGTTGTTGTTCTCAAGCACTTTAACAAGTTAAATTATTATTATTATTATGATTATTATTCAGAGTTTTAATTAGTAGCACATATCACAGTTATCGTTGTATTATCTGTGCGCGCTCGTCATTATCATCATCACATTACTGTATTACTACTACCACTGCCACCGCTATAATTTTAAACAGTGATATTATTAAAGAGGAACAAGTTATTATTATTATTATTATTATTATTATTTCATTATTTTAGTGTTTTCATTACTAACATATTTTACAGTCATGGTTATGTTATGTGTGCTTTATTACCACCACCACCACCATATTACTACCACCACTGCCACCACTCTATATTTAACAATGATATTATTTATAAGGAATGTATTATTATTATTATTATTATTATTATTATTATTATTAACAACGAATAATGTGGAACACATTTAGCATAACCCCATTGACCCACCCATATTTCAGTGAACTCTCAACATTAGTTACAAAGCCATGATTTCTGCAGATTATCTCTTTCACCATGTCCCTCGACACAGCAGTTGTCTTGGGATGTTCTGGCAGATGCAGGCTTTCTGTGTGATACAGCTGCAATGTTCAGGGACCAGGTAGAAGAGACAGCCTGCTTAAACCAATTTATGCACTTTATAACAACCTTGAAACATGAAATAAATGTTTCAAATGGTAAACATATAATGCACCCCAGCAAGTATGGATTCAGTGTGAGCATAACAGAATACTCTGTCAAAGGTCTGGGTCAGTGCAGAGCAACTTATTATGGTGCATGGGACATTTTAAAATATCCAAACACTGTGCAGGCCACATATAAGTTGTTAAGAGTAAGTCTGCCAGTTTCTCTTTGCAGGGAAAATTTCTATGTACTATCAGTTAAGGCTAAAATTGCTATTAATTAATTACTAGTAAAACAAATACTGTAATTAATTATAATTATAATTTAATTTTTAAGACTTACTTTATATTTTAAGAATGAAAAGCCTACCCTGTACCTTTGTCACCAATATTTTTGAAGAAATACATGAATTCCATTCTATAAAGTTGTGCCTACAACTACACTAATTATTATTAGAACACCGTTAAAACTGCAAGAGTCAGGAGGATGGTGGAGCTAACAACTCTGTATTTTTCTCCAACCTCCCACTGTACAAACAACATACAATGTTTGCTAACATAACATAGACACGTTCTATTATGACTTAATACTGCTCATTAAATTTGTCTAAATTTATCTAAGTGTGCAAAGTTCACCAAATCACTAAAACGTTGACCATCAATCTGACGGCAGGAGCAAGAGTAAAATGGGTTTGAAAACTCTCACCGGCTGCAAATGTCTGGCAGGCCATATATTGCCCTTGGGCTATAGGTTGCTCATCACTGGCCTCAGTCAAATGACTCTTAAGACTTTGGTTTATAATGTACATGAGGGTTACTTTTTATGCTGAAGGCTAATTTATGCTTGTCAAACAGTGACAAACTTGGAATATGTACATGTTAGTATTCAGCAATTTTGTAACAGTAATACAGCAGCTGCAGCACAGTTAAGCAGTAAAGCAATAATATAATTAGTGAAAGAAGAACATTGTCAACTCCAGAAAACAAAGGTAATCACATCCCCACTCCAAGTCTATTTGAAATGCATATTCAGATATTCTGAAAAAAATCAGTTCAAATATCTACTAAACTGTCAATTACCAATATAGTAACAATCATGATCAAAGGTATAAGAAATTATAGGAACAAACTTCCATGTTTCTGGTATCTTGTATCTTCATATTATGCAAGGGATTTCATCTCCAGTGTATAATGAGGATGAACTATATAATATGGAGAAGGTGACTTTTAGAGTGAGTAGTAATTCTGTGATAATGTACCATCCATATATGTACCATTCTCCTGCATGAGAAGACTGTACAACAAAGATAAAGCTATTCTTGTGCACGCCATGAAGGCATATGTAAGAGTGGAAGAATAGCTCCACTCACTCTTAACATTAGCATTGAAGTCCCACAAGAGGGTTTTTATTTTTAATCTTCACTGCTGGCCTCGGTACACTGTATGGACCTGTAATTCCTCCCATGCTCTTGGCCGCAGTGAACTGTATGGTCATGAATGCATTTAAGGGTATTATAAACACAAAACCCCTCTGTCCTAGGCAGTAGCTGAAATTTAAACCCTAGCTCTTAGTGCAGTTGGTGTTGTTAGCAGTAAACACCCATGACAAAAAGCTCCATACTTAAAAAAGGCTGTATTATAAAAATTCCATCTTGAACTCCACAATGTTGCATCTCATAGCTACTTACTGATAAGCAAGCTTGTCACTGTTTGCAATAAAATAAGACATTTCAGCTGATACTTCACGGTTTAAAAATAATTTTAAGTTTATAAACAACTGATCCACATATAACCAACCTTTAGGTGCCACTTGCCCTTTCTTAACTTTCTGAAGCCACTTGGCTCCCATCTTTGTTCTTGCACTCATGCGTTGTCTCTGCAAGCCCATCATATGCACAAGGCTCGGTCGTTTCCTCTGAGCCACTGTAATGACAAAAAAATATTATCACACTAAAAATATAGCAAGAGCAGCAGCAGCAGCAGCAGTAGTGGTAGTAGCGCTGATAACAATAATAGTAATAACAATAGCAATATTAGCAATAATATCAACAGCAATAAATAATAATAATAATAATAATAATTACAGCATATTCATTCACAGCTGGAACACAAGGTCTCAGAAACTTGATTCCAAAATAATTCATTTGAATAAAGGTTAGTTCACGGATGTTTGGGCACAACACATTACAGCAGTGTGTACTTAAAATAGTTTTATATTGTATAAACTAATGTTAAGTATTTCAATATTTTAATTCTATTTTAATTATAATTTTTATCATGCATGTAAAACTTTCTGCCAATAAGTTGACATACAAGGTGCATAAACTTACAAGCCCCCTGAAGATGGCCAAGAACTGAGGCCGAAACATATCGGAGCAATAATTAACCAATACAAACACTGTGCAACAAGTTGGAATTAAATATTATATAGTTTTTGCCTTATATTTGGGTAAATAAGGTTTTTAATGGACATAATGTAAAGGCACAGAAAACTGCCAATGGACCTAGATAACACACCATGAACATGTACAAGAAACGCATCCAAAAATTTTTAATCCCGCATTAGATGGAGATGACTTCTCATTTCATGCTTTAAACCTTACCCCTAAGGGTGCTCCCTGAATTTATTGGACAAGAAGTTGGGTGGACCCCTCACGCAGTCTGGACACGACAGTGATAAAAATATTTGCCACATCTGGAATCCACACTGCTTTATATGGCCTGAGGCCTACTACTGTACTTATTCATTTAGCTATCATGGGTACCACAAATGTAGGAGCTTAATCACAATCATTTACTTAAAGTTTGTTGGAGCCAGGATAGCTCAGCCAGCATAGTGACTAGGCTTTGGGCTGGATGATCCAGAGTTCCAATCTCAGCAGGGGCAAGAGTTTTTTTCTCTTCACCAAAACATCCAACCTCGCTCTGGGGCCCACCTAACCTCTTACTGAACTGGTACTGGCAGTTTTCTCCCCAGGGGTAAAGCAACCAGGACATGAAGATGACCGCTCACCTCCATTTACTGACAAGGTTAAGAATGGGAGGGTCTACACCTCTAGTCTTCTTCTATGCCTCCATGGTATGCAATTTTACCTTACACTTAAGCCTTGTCTTGACACTGATCAAGTTAAATGTGTTTATTTTAACAACAATGTAAATAACAGCATAAAAATGGGCCAACAGAAACAGATGGAGACGTGTTCCATTCTGTGCTTTCTCATATATCAATCACTTCTTCAATATTCCAACTAAATGCAAATTAGATATTTAATATATGTATTTTTTAATGAACCTCTCCTATATGTTTCAGGATGTTGTAAACCATCCTCAGGAAGCACTTCATATTACTTGCTCAAACCTATCTGCTTTTTACAAGGTTGTTATGTTGGTTGTGTTATAGAAAATAAAACTGCAAATCTATAAAATGGCATATTTTATACTGCATAACACACTCACTGTAACAGCTTTGTAAAAAGCAGATAGTTACGAGTAAGTAATACGAAGTTCTCCCTGAGGATAGGGTGTAACACACCGAAACATGTAGGAGAGATTTGATAAAAAATATATGTATTATGTGCTTTTACTTGGAATACTGAAGAAGTGATTGAAGCAGAAATACAATTACAAAATATGCAACACACAAATTTATATATTTTTATATTTTCAAATAATGCTACATATCTCAGTCACATGCTGGGAATTTCAGTGAGTGTTCATTGTTTAAACTAAACAAATCAACCTCACTGGAATATCTAAAGGGTGTTCTTAACTAATGACATTTCAATAACTGTAAGGAATAAATATTGCAAGGAAGATCACAAACATAAGGAAAGTCAAAAGACTGTAACTGTTTTGCTTAAACTGCTCAAAAAGTTCCAGTGCTTTATCATGAGTGTGTGTGTCATACTGTATTGTATAACATGAAAATATAACCCAATGTTACTGATACATCTAACAACTCCAACTGTTTGACATTCAGAGGACTGTGCATCATGATATATTCTAATAATAAAACCGGCGAGATGCACTAATTTCTGACATTTATTTTTGGAATAAAACTCTACATGTTTTGGACAGTTTCTCTGTCTGTCATCAGGAGTTTAGCACTGTACACACAGCACTGGTATATGTCATACAGGTTTTGCTGACTGCTTGCTGGCGGGATCAGGATCCATCCTGATCCCGCTAGCAAGCAGTCAGCATAACCTGTATGTACTGCTGTGTGTACAGTGCTAAACTCCTGACAATAATGTAAATTATTCCTTTTTGGGTAATTCCCCGGCGTCTGAGTTCTAATTGCCGACGTTTCGGAACTCACTATCGGTTCCATCTTCATAGGCAGGTGAATGAAGTATGACAATAATAATTTGAGAAATTAGTGCATCTTGTCGGTTTTACTATAAGAATAACTCCAACTGTGTTTTGTAATTAATGCATTATAACAACTAGCTACTCTAAGGCTGTTATAGATAGTAATTAACACATATCTTGTAATCACACATAACAATAGAGTCAACATTTCCATTTGTGGTGAAATTCGTGAACATCCTACTTTAGAAACTAAGGTGCCTCAACTGTGTATTGTGGTGTTTTGAAGAAGCAACTGTAATGTTTCCAAACAGTGCTACATACTAGGGATCTAGAAGGACTTGACACATTAGACAAGTGCAAGGACATAATCAATGGTTCACAGTATTCTTTGAGTGGTTTACACATAACACTATTGTTACACAGCCTACACATTTGTCAATATTATAAAAAAAAATCATATCAGCTGACCCTATTTCATTTAATTTGGGTCAAATATTCACAACCCATAGAACATCCGTTATGCCCCTTAGCATAGCAGCTGCCATGAGAGTTTTATTGCATAGGAAGTCTGCAACCACCAGAAATTTAGGAACTCAATTTTCCTATGCAGTTAAATTGACCTTATGCCCTAGAAGAGTCTCAAGGAGCTCCATATTCCTGACATATGCAGGCCTCCTGTGTGGTAAAGCACCCATGATCAGGGACACAATAGATTGGACACTCGGTATTTCCCTAAGAATCATTTTAATATTATTCTTCCATCTATGTTTATGTCAGAAGCTATCTCTTCTCTTCAGGTTTCCCTACTATAAGTCTGTATCTATTTCTTCTGAATCAATACAAAAAAAAATCAACCTATCACCTACTGTTGTAATGCCTCATGAGCTGCATTTCGTCATGCAATACAGTACCTTCCTCGATTTACATTTTTCTGCTTCAAATGTATACTGTTTTATCCCTGCAAACTGTTACACTCCTCACACCCTCAATGCATCACCCTTCTTCACCCCACATTATGCTACAGTATGTGGCACTGCAACTCCGTCCACGTACGTTTCGTTGACCAAATGAAACTCTTGTCTCTATGATCATAAACTTTTAATGCAGACAGATCTAAAAGATTCTTGTAACTAACTCTCTGTACGAATAACCTCAATGTTAAGTGTTACTACACGTAACGTAAAAGGTCACCACTAGACAAAGTCCAGAGTCGGCTCCATCACTCTCCATTCCTCAGTCAGACACTATGACTCAGAATTCCAGTGGGTTCCCCCATCAGTGTTTTGCATGTAGTCCTTCTTTCTCTCATCCTAGCGTCATGCCCAGCACACACACTAATGTCCTGCATTTCACTATCCTAACAATACTAGGTGACCTATATATCACACAGTTCCTTGCCATGTTATATCCTGAACTGTTTTCACACCTCATCCTTCTTACATCACAGTACTTTCCTGAGCATACTGTCCTCAAAAACATGTATTTTACACTCTCCACTTACAGTAATAAACCAGGATTCACAACCCTACAGATACAAAACAAGTAACAAAACATTTCTAAATTCTTCACATTAGCAGTATTACAATGAGTCATGCAAGCATTTGCAGTGGTACCATCTTGTGCATGTTTGTCAATACCATGAAATAACTTACAAATTCATGTACGTGTCTAGATGTTTTGTATGAACCACTGTTTCAAATTTGGAAACACCAGACTCAGTAACCATAATACAGCTTCCTCCAGATATTTTTCCACAAATAAATAAGAGTGGAAAGATACACATCTGGATGACCTTTATGCTGAAAATAGAAAATGCTCATCCTATCACAGAAAATGATTTATTAATTAATTGCATTAGACACTTTACCTTGCACACTGAAGTTTTCTGAATAAAATGAATATTATAAAGAGAAAACTACATTTTAAGGCTTAATGCATAAAATGGAAAATACGGTACATGAAGAACAAGGCACCCTAATGGGGGAAAACAGAAACAGTAAATTTTACGTTGTGTGTGTGGTTACATTAGAAGTTAAAACCCCTAAGAAGTAGAATTTTTGCTAAAAGTGAGATTGGTCAAGGAATATGGCAGAATTCACCATTCCTATCAAAGAATCTCCTTGTATTTTGCCACCACATAAGAGAAATACTTTCCCATTACTACATAAATCAAAATCAGAAGACTAAAATTTTGATAAGAAGTGGCAGACAAGAATGGCATGCCCATTATGACTTGTTTAATTTCCCATTCCACAAAAAGGAAGCCTAGAAGTCATCACAAAACAACAAGTAATGCTGTGCAGTTTGTCACAGCATACAATATATTACACTAGTATAAATACATGAATGGCGACATCAAAGGACACTCGCTCACCTTTCTGCCTGCACAGCTGTAGTAGATACATGAACCAAGAAGTTACGAGGTTGAGTGGTGATGGGGTGGTTGTGGTGCGATGCATGTTGCGAATCAGTTTGGCCAGCCCATACTTCCACTCAATATCCGACTGAGCTTGGATTCGTTGGTAAGTGTCGCTCATCATGGCAATCAGTAGATTAATAAGGACAACTACTGATACAGACATGTATACCATAAACATGATTTTGAAAAGGTACTCTGTCCATGGTGGTCTTTGGTTTTGAGACTTCTGCACGTCTTTGACACTTGACATACCAAACACAGCGAAGAACAGATTCTCAAATGCCTCCAAGGGGGTATACAGGACTGCAACATTTTCAAAAGGACAAAGTGCATTATAACATATGAAAAACTGCTCAGCTTGGGCTTCTGTGGGTGGCGTCACTTTTGTAGGTGACGGGCCAATCACTTTTATCCTGACAAAAACAACAACTACAATCTTTATGGTCCTGTGACCGTGCATCATGAGCAAAGCGTGAAGAAAGAATACCAACAAGATGCAACAATATAGAAGATTTATTGTCAATTCCAGATGTTCATTATTGACTACTGTCTCGACATGTTTCGGGCATCTTTATGCCCATCATCAGGAGAAAAGACCACGTGCTACTGCATATGGGTTTTAGCTGGTAG
>Ga0123355_10006577_pt1 | contig 17240 bp, 20 predicted proteins | sample TergutEmb28metaG_3_FD_89872 | JGI IMG/M metagenome (GOLD analysis project Ga0123355, IMG submission 89872) | Embiratermes neotenicus P1 segment gut microbial communities from Petit-Saut dam, French Guiana - Emb289 P1 | ecosystem: Host-associated > Arthropoda: Insects > Digestive system > Gut ...
CACATCGCCTAACAGAACGGTTTCCCACCTACAGTAATACATAAACTAAGACATCAGATAGAACACAAAACAAAATACACCACACCACACCACAGCAAAAACAAGAAATGGGCAACATTCACATACATTTCCCTGCAAATACGCAAGGTCACTAACATATTCAGAAACTCAAACATCAGGATAGCATATAAATGCCGCAACACCATAGCCAACCTGATTAAACCGCCCAGAGACACGACACCCTGCCCCACAGTAAATGGGGAATCTACCAACTGACATGTAACACGTAATCTGTCGTATGTATGCCAGAGTAGCCGCAGCCTGAGCATACATTTCCAAGAACACATACAATACATTAGATACAATAATCCCCAATCAGCATATGCCCTACACATTCTACAAAACCAACACAAATACGGCCAAATGAATAGTACAATGACCCTACTCAAACCCCTAAATAACCCAAGCTTACTCTTGCCTTACGAACAATACTGTATTCAATCCCTCCACCAAGAAGGCAAACTCATTCCGGAGCAGAGCCCAGGAGAAACCAACCCCTTTTCCAAACGGTCATTAATCCCCAAACCCCCACATTCCACATGAACAGGCCAGTAGTGCTTCAGCCTGCATACGAATACCACACCACCACAGCTAAACCACAACGTAACACCAGCACACATCAAACCAGGTATGTGTAAGCTCAGATACATGAAATCAGAATATATTGAGGAAACATTATTAGAACATACTACACACAAAGAACACTCAATAACCATAAGAAACCGCAGCAGCCAATATTTGCAGAAACATGCTTTCTAAAACAACCACACACGTCACGACTAAACACTCCCTACTAAATAAGCACGCTAATGCAATAACCTCTATCCTTACAGATCAATACAACCCATGAAATAACTCAACAAATAAGTTGCAAGATCCTGGGGATGGATGTATTAACATCCAAAACATGTTGAGCATTAAATAAAGAAATAATTAAGCAAGTGACATCAAGTTGGTCTCTCTTTACTCAATTACTGTGTAAAGATAGGAACAATTATGACAGATGGCTTTAAGGTATTAACTGGATTAAAACAAGGACATGGACTGGCACCCAATCTCTTTAATATAGCAATGGAATACGTAATAAGGCAATTGTTGGTACAAACCACATCAACAGTATTTCATAAATCAGTGCAATTAATTGGATATGCAGACGATATAAACATCATGGGTAGAACAAAGAGGGCTATTTCAGATGTATATGGTGAACTGAAAGAGAGAGCTAAAGAAGTTAGTCTTATAATAAATGTTGATAAAACAAAAGCAATGGTGCAGAACAGGAGACTTGGAAAGGGAGGAACATTGACTGTTGAGGATCACAAGATTGAAGTGGTCAGGAGATTTAAATATCTAGGGACAGTAATAAATGATAGCAGTGATGAAACAGAAGAAATCTGAGCTAGAATTCTGGCATCTAATAAAGCTTACAGCTCCCTGCAAACCAAATTCCGATCTAAACAAATCCATCAAAACAACAAAATAAGATTGTACAAAACATTAAGCCAATACTATGCTATGGAAGTGTGACCTGGACACTAATACAAACAGCAGAGCAGATGCTAAACACGTTTGAAAGGAAAATATTCCGAAGAATATACAGTCCAACACAAGAAGGGTGATGCTGGCATCCCAGATGGAACAGTGAACTCTACAGTTTATACAGTGAGCCAAACATCGTGGAGGACATTAAAATCAGAAGATTAGGATGGGCAGATCACATAATAAGAATGGAAGAAGAAAGGGTTCCAAAAAAGGTTTTAAATGGAAACTTCTAGACCACAAGATCAGAGGAAAGACCAAGAACGAGATGGGCGGACGTGGTCCAGAGGGATGCATTACAACTGCTGGGGATAAGAGGATGGAGGAGAAGAGCTGAAAATAGGGATGAATGGAGGCATCTTATGAGGGAGGCCAAGGCCCGGAAGGGGCTGTAGCGCCATATATGGATGGATGGTCCACAGACCACAATTTTTGGATGCATTCACTCTAGATTTTAAATTTATTAATAAATACAAGAAAAGCACTAAACCCATAACTATTTGATATTTGCCTTTCCACATTCTATGCAATGCAGTATAATTTTTCTCCATGTATTAGCAACACACAACTGAACTAAACAGAATCATGACTTCATTTTTCAACGTGGTATATGCTACAGTACATTGTGTATAGATCTTCATCTGTTTCTCTGGCCTCTGACTCTTCTGTATTTATTGCAACTTGTGAAGCGCTAGATATAAACATACATAAACATAGGTATTCATGTAAAGTGCCTTATTTCTGTCTGATCTTAAACATTAAGTGGCATGTACAGGCAGAAATAATGGGAATAAAAACAGAGTGAATACTCCATAAGTGTAATCACTGTGGACATTCTGTAACTTGTAACATTAATAACAATGTATGCAATCTCACCTGAATGCATCTACATCAAGTTTGTGGCACAGCTCTGTATTAATGAGACAGTGACCTCCACAACCTGTTGGGTCAGTGGGATCATGAGGCTGTCTACAAGTTGGCACATCCTCAGCTCTCAGTGCCACACACACTTCACCAGATACACACTCGTCACAGAGGCGATATGATGGCAATGACACATCTGTTCCAACAAGTTCACAGTACAGAGAATGTTAAAATCCTGGTCTTATGGCAACTGACATGATCACCTATATGGTCCTCTCTCTTGATAGACATGACCAGCCTCTTCATAACTTCCAAGATCCTGTTTCCATCTTCAAGGCAGAGCAACTGCCAAATCACCCTACTCACACTTATAAAACATGTCCAATTTTCACTCGGTGGATACTGTTCCCTATGATTCACTAAGTGATACCCAATGGAAAGTGAGACAGAAAAATGAGTCGCCTCTTTTCACATTCAGTCTCACTTCCCCTTTGATATTGCTTAATAAATCAAACAGAAGTTTATGCATCCGACAATTGATAACCTGAAACTTGGAAAGTATTTAAGGAATGTGCATAGTGTGGGTTGGGACCTGCCTGGGCAGACAAAGTGGGTCAGCGACTACTTGTGCAAAACATTTTATTGTTGATGCACAATGAAAATCTCTTTGCAACTGTTCTAGCAGCCAGTGTATTTGGTACTGAGGTGTTTCCTTGACTTGTTACGCATTCAAACACATAATGACCCATGTCTCCAGCTTCCTTTCCCTGCTGTTTGACCTACTTCTTCACCCCATTAGTTTCAAGTTATCACTCCTAGACTGTACTGACTAGTGGCCATATTCAGAGGCAGTTCTAGATTATGTGCGGGCTGAAACTTAATTTTGGGTCCCCCTCTTCCAAACAAAAAATATAAAATTACAAACACAAAATTAGGTACAGAAGTGAATATTTATTTAGACTGAGAAGACATCATGACAAATTACAAATATAAAAAAGCTGACAAATACCATAAACATAAAAAAATCCAGAAAAATAACATAATAATTTTTATTACTCAGCTGAGAGACAGCAGTCTTAACCGATTGTGTTTAAAGTCTCTTACTTTTGCAAATTTTATGAACACATTGCTAGGGCCTTGGAAGGGGCCCATGCAAGTGAGGGACCATGAAGCTTAAGCTTCATTAGCTTCTTAGTAAATCTGCCCCTGGACACACGTATTCCATATGCAGTGTCAGGGTCATTTGGATAGTCACTTCTTTTCAAAGACAGAAGGAGTAAAAATCTCCAAACATACGCAATATATCCTGCTACTTGCCAAATACAACTGTGAACTACTGGTTTCACCCTTCTTCATGCCTTTACACCCTTCGATGTGGTTTCTGAGAGGTTCCCTATATGCATCTTACTCTTTGTGGTGCTGCACCAGCAGCTTCATTGTACAAAACTGTATTCAGTTGCCTGATGTAAAATAAGCAACACAGCACAGGAAACAACGTGCATAACACGAACCAATATTGTACAGAAATACTATAAATAGTCAACATGAATGCACACAAACTGTAATGGCGTCAGTAACATGCAACCCAATAAATATTGAGCACAAAATGAATAACTAGCTCAGTTGGTATAGCAACTCGCTACAGGCTGGACAGTCCAGGGACCGAATCCCGGTAGGGGCAAGATCTTCTGCACCCATCCAGACAGGCCCTGGGGCCCACCCAACCTCCTATACAATGGGTAGCGGGTACTCCCCCTTTGGGCTTTCGTGGCCTGTTCTACGGTGAAATTTACCTTTACCTTTACCTTTTACACCTTGACCCTGTCAGTGTACCGAGACTGTATGCACATACATACATACACACACACACATACATACACACACACACAATATAAATACACCAAAGAAACTAAACATTCAAAAACTTACAATAAAATATAATCTGTTTAAAAACTTATTTTGAAAGACTTTTAACGTCCTGGAAACAATGTGGCATGGTATGAATAACAAAAATAGAAAAGATATTAAAGAATAAAAAAAATCCATAATAACCAAATGTTATGACAATTGTAAAATCTGTGAGATGTCACAAATTTCAAAATAAGTTTACCACATTTCCACTGAGGTTTTAATTTATGTACTTTAGTGCCTGAAATGGTCAAGGACAACCGAAACATGTAGCATGCAGTGTTGGATTAATAAATTTAGTGTGTCTGACGGCAACAACTAAATTATTACTAATTAGTGAGACAGCTAGATGTGAACCTGCTATTAAACACATATTGTCAGAAATGCTACTGTTGTTCCATGCTGTCTTTCAGTCTCACAAGGCATGTTGCTTGACACTGGTCTTCAAATGGATGCACACATTCCACACATTCAATTAATTTCCAATTTAAATGGTCGAAAGGAAGAGAACATTTGAAAGATGCAGGTGTACACTGGAAATATTGAAATTTAACATAAAACAAGCAGAGTGGGAGGATTTTTACTGGCTTCAGGAACCACTAAAGGCTCTGGTGAACATGGTAATGTTAATGATATGCACTATTGACAGGGCAATATCACAATATGAATGGTATCAAATATAATTCAAGTAACTTTGAAAGTTCACTGGCCTATGAACATAACATACATACCAGTTCATGATCCAAGTATAACTTTGTCCCTAATGTTATAAATACAAAAATAATTGAAACCAGCAGATAAAACAGAAGCCAAAAACTGAAGTGTAAAGGCTATGCAATGTGTTGTACAGGGTGGCACAAAAAAACGGGAACTTTTGAAAACCCCAACAAAAATTGAAGAAGTCCAACAACAAAAAATATTGACAGAAATTGAACCATTATTACCTGCCTTTTAAGATCTGATCCATGATTACTTAAATGGCGAGGTTGTCTGTAGCTCAAGGACCCTGTTCCGCAGTGCTGCCAACTGCACATGGCTGCCACTACGCATTTCAAAAGTTCCCGTTTTTTTTTGTGTCATGCTGTACATTGTGAGTGCATGCTGTGTGTTCCAAAACATAGAGAAGTGTACTTCTGAATGGATAAAAACATTTCAATGACAGGCATGCTGCTGAATTAAAATTTTAAGTTCAAAATGAATATAATGTTACATACAGTATACTTTCCTACTTACTTACTCCATGGAGCAGAGTCGTTCTTGAGAAGCTAACCAGTTTGCAGCTAGTCAAGAAAATCCCCGCATTTTATGGAACTCGAAGGTTAATTACCGCGTTCACAAATGTCCGCCAACTGTCCCTATCCTGAGCCAGCTTGATCCAATCCAGTTTGCAGCTAGTCAAATTCCCCGCATTTTATGAAACCCGAAGGTTCATTACCGCGTTCACACGTGTCCGCACCTGTCCCTGTCTCGAGCCAGCTTCATCCAGTCCATACCCCATATCCCACTTCTGAAAATCCATCTTAATATTATCCTCCCATGTGCGCCTGAGTCCCCCCAGTGGCCTATTTCCCACAGGTTTCCCCACCAAAACCCTGTACACACCTCTCCCATCCCCCATGCCCAGCCCATCTAATTCTCAGTTTTATCACCTGCACAATATTGGGTGAGGAGTACAGAACCTTAAGTTCGTCATTATGTAGTTTTCCCCATTCCCTTGCTACCTCATCCCTTTTAGGCCCAAATATTCTCTTCAACACCCTATTCTCAAACACCCTTAGCCTATGTTCCTCTCTCAGTGTCAGTGACCAAGCTTCACACCCATACAAAACAACAGGCAAAATTATAGTTCTGTATATCATAATCTTTAAATTTTAGGATAGTAAACTGGAAGACAAAAGATTCTGCACCAAACCATAGCAAGCATTCCCTGACTTCAATCTGCTCTTAATTTCTTCCTGAATATAATTTTGATTTGTTATGGTTGTTCCCAAATATTTGAACTCTTCCACCCTTTCAAAGGAACTATTATCAAACTTTATGCTGTGATTTCGTCCTGTATCCATATCTCAAGATGTGACCATGCACTTAGTCTTATCATCATTTACTTCTAGTCCAATCTCCTTACTAGCAACTATTAAGTTTCTGCATTTTTCTTTATACTATGTACCCTTCCCCCCAATATATTAACATCATGAGCATAAACCAGGAGCTGATGTGTACCATTTAATTTCAAGCCATCCTGCTTTACCTGAACCCTCCTAATGGTGTACTCTACAGCACAAATGAAAGGAAATGCCGATAAAGCATCTCCTTGTTTCAAAGCATTCCTAATGGGAAACATGCCAGACAAATTCTTGCCTGCTTGGACTCTGCTACACATTTCTGTCAGACACATTTTTATTAGCCTTACCAGTTTCATGGGGATACCAAACTCAATAAGAATATTATATAAGACCTCTCTCCTAACTGAATCATAAGCTTTCTTGAATGTTATATAAAGTTGATGCACCGCTTCATTGTATTCCCATTTTTTTTCAAGTATTTGCTGAATGCAGAATATATGGTCAGTATTTGGCCTGTTGCATCAAAATCCACACTGATGATCCCCAGTAATTTCCTATGCATATAGAGTTAAGCTTGACAGCAGAATGTTGGATAAAATTTTGTACATAGTTGGCAAAAGTGATACGCCCTATACTTACTACAATCTGTTTTATCGCCCTTCTTACAGATAGGTACTATGATTGACTCCTTCCACTCCTCAGACAATTCCTCCTTACTCCAAATAGAAATAATAAGTTTATGCACCTCACAACACATTGTCTTGCCACCACTTTAATCAGTTCTGTTGGTATTTGATCAATACCTGGTGATTTGTGACTTTTTAGCTTTTCAGTAGCCAACTTAACCTCACAGGCACTTGGCTCAGGTACTAGTGGTTCTGCTGTGTGTATTTGTGTCTGCCTAACATCAGTAACCCCATGTACATTCAATAGCTGGGAGAAATAGTTCATCCACATAGCCAAAATACTGTGGGAGTCTGCAACCAAATCACCTTTGTCATCCTTCACTTTACTAGTTCTAGGCTGGTAACCCTTCTTAAAGTCACTGATGCCCTTCTAAAAGTACCTAATATTTTTTATCTTACTGTTAGTTTCAAGTTTCTCAATTTTAGCTTTCAGATATTCCTTCTTTTTGTTCCTGAAATGTATGCTAGCATCACATCTTGCATTGTTCAGATTATCTACATTCTTTGGCTTGGATCATGTATCCACTGCATTTTAGCCCGCTTCTTTGATCTAAAAAAACCTAAACATTCTTCATAAACTTCAAGGAGGACATCATGATGTGCTAGGAATATATTAACACATAATTAATATACATCAAACACAACTATTTAATATTATATGAGGCTATATGTTTTGACCTTTTAAACAGTCATATCACCAAGCCTTTTAACAGATTGAGTCAACACATGCTGTGTACACGTTGGGATCCCAATATGTTTACATTGATAAAATATGTAAAATCTAGCAGGTCAGTTTGCATAAGAAGGGGTGAAAAGTGTATTGCATAACTGTATATAGTTAAAATATTTAAACTATAATATCAGGTCCCATTAATAGCTCAGTATTTCTTGGAAGTTTGTGGGGGTTTTATTTAGCGAAGTCAAAGTGCGTCCCTTGTTATTGGAGCTCAGCGAGATGTTGCATGTCATCGAATGGTCTCCGAGATGATGAGCATATCCTGTGGAGTCACTGTGTGTACTGACTGGTGAGAGTTGCTTCCTGTTTTTCTTAAGTATGTCATATGGGATGAACTGGCCTTATGTCACTTGTTGCCTTGATTGCTAAGTTGACCACTTTTGTTTCGCCATTGTAGATTTCTCGCTGATAATTGTAGTCTTTAATATGGAATTTGTTTTTGCACACTGAATTGTGTTCACTGTACAGTAAAACATGTTATTGCTGTCTGTGTATAGTTTATCTCACTAACTGTAATGAAGCCAGACGACCCTTCGATGTGCTGCTCATGTCACCTCTCTTTATGTAAACTGACCTACTAGATTTTATGTATTTTATCAATGTAAACATATTGGGATCCCAACGTGTGCACAGCATCTGTTGACTCGGTCTGTTAGAAGGCCTGATGATGACCATTTAAGTGGTCGAAACATGTAGCATTGTATAATACTAAATCGTTGTGCTTGACATATATTAATTATGTTTTAATATTCTTCATCAAACCATGGTTTATGCTACTTCAATTTGTGCACACCTAGACCCTCTTTAGCTGAGGTTTTGATGCTCTCTTTAATGTTCTCCCAAGCCCTATTTATTTCCTTGTCATCACTTAAGTTCTCCAAAGCTACAAACCTGTTTGTAATCTCAAACTGATACTGTTTCCTAACCACCAGCTCATTTAGTTTCCTCAGATTAAATCTTTCCCCATCCAACTTCTATGCTGCTTGTTTACTTACTGTCAATCTTTCCCTAACTTTTGCAACCACCAGATAGTGATCAGTATCACAATCAGCTCCCCTGAAATTTCATACATCTAGTATGCTCGAATGCCATCTCCTATCTATCAATATGTGATCAATTTGGTTGTGAGCCTTCCCATCAGGAGAGGTCCAGATGTATTTACGAATGTTTTGGTGTGGGAACATCCAGCTCATAACAACTAAATTTTTTGATGTTGCAAAGTTTACTATTATAACACCATTATCTTTACTATCATGATGTAGGCTCTAATTCCCAATTGTCGGTTTGAAAATATTCTCTTTCCCCACTTTTGCGTTAAAATCTCCTACCATTTTCATATGGTACTTAGAAAAATTATTAAAACCCTGCTCTAATTCCTCATAAAAACTGTCTTTTGAATCATCACTTTTCTCCTCATTTGGTTCATGCACATTTAGAACAATGCTATTACACCACCGACCCCTCAGAACTATATATTACACCCTATCGCTAAAAAATTCTACTCTCTTAACTGCTGTTACTGTTCTGTGGTGTACAAAGAATCCTGTTTCTAATTGGTAATTTTCATTTCCTTTTCCATGGAAAAAATTATAATCCCCTGCTCTTACTGTCCCTCTCTGTCCCACCTGATCTCCTGCATGCCCACTACATCTAATTTATATCTAGCCAATTCCCTGGTTGCTGCCATAAATTAACCTGCCCTATACAGGCTCCTAACATTCCAAGTACCATATCTCATGTTCCTCTTTCATTGCATAGGTCGTACCAAAATATCAGTCCAGGTCCATTGCTTTGTCTGTGAATATTTTGTAACAAGATATGTTTTAACGGGGAGGAGTTGTTAGCACCTCGTCAAACCCCCTAGCTGGATGACCACCCCTTGTCGGCTGTCCACGACTGCTTATTCAATATATTCACAACTACCCTCCATATTGGAGACCGTTCTTCCATCCACAATTCTTAATTATAAATATGACCTTGATGTACAACCTCAATTGTTAATAATGTGTATATGGAGTATATGAAACTTAAAATCATCTAAGGATTAAAACATTTCAGGTTATGTATCTGAAAGAAGCTGGTAAGATCATACCGGATGGTTGTATGCTTGATTCAACTAACAACTCAGAGAAATACATTTTATATATTTAGGCAACACAGTCAAATACCACATTTCTAAGACATGGTGCATAATCTCCATTTCATTTTCAGCCAGTGTATTTTATTTCATAATGTTATCTTTTTCTGTCCAAATAATACTCATGATTTTCATAAGCCATGCACTAAATTTAAATACCCTACCAGAGTGGGTATTTAAATTTTAGCGCAGTGTATGCTCTGGTTCGTACATAAATAGGGTGAACAAATCTGTTCCAAATATGTGGCTATTCAAAGCAAATTAATTTGTATCATTAAATTAAAAAAATATAATTTTGTACACAAACTAGTTAATGTTTGTTGTAAGTAGGTTACACTGTTAACATACTGTAGTTAACCCTTGTAGTTGCACTTTGAAATAACTGTAGTAGGTTGTTACACAACACACTAGCTACACTGTTATTTATATGCGTCAAAGTGACTTGAAGTTATACACAACTTGCTAGTACTGACACTGGTAATTGCGCCTCAATATTCTATAATCGTTGCACTATAAATGTACCTGATGTACGTTTCATTAGTATGATTCCCCTTTTGAAACCAGCACTAATTGTCAGATGTCTTCCCACTGTGAGAAAGTCATGCCATCACACATCTGAGTGTGGAGTTCGTATGTAACTAACTTTCATTATTACGGTTTTCCCTTTGAAACTGCACTTATTATATGGATGCCCCCCCCTTGGAGGAGCCATGCCTTGACACGTCTTGCGAGCGTGGAGCAGAAAAGGCTACTGGCCTAGTGAAGCGATGCTTTCCCCCCAGTTCTAGCTTGAACAAGCCCTGTCACGTGACCAGGAAGTTCTCAAACCGTCTCGTGACGATTGCATCATCTGCTTACACCTTGGGATGTTATGCGGGTATTAGAAACTGCATTAAAATGATGCAACCCTATGTAACAATGCGAACAAAAATAATGCACAAATCAATACAAAATTCTGTCCCTAGCGTGAACACGCAGTATGATCATTAATGCTGAAATGGTAATGAACTTTTGGGTTCCACATAAAGCTAGGAATTTCTTCCATACCTAAACAACCTTTGGCCTGTTAAGAGGGAATCAGTTAGGATAAATTGGCTGCAACATAGAAAATGGTTTAAACCCCCCACCTGCAACACCCCCCCCAAAAAAAGTGCACCTTTGCTTTTAGAAAAAAATTTCTTTTCACTCTGCCAAGTCACTCATCACCCTCCTACTGCTTGTAACCTTTAAAGTTTACACCATTGTCAAAACACACAGAAGACAAAGTAATTTTGCAGTGTTCAGTAAAGCCACCCAATCTGAGCAAGATCTGACAACTCAGCTTCTTCTAGCATTACTGTCGCTTTCTTACTTAGGGAAGGATTGAGACAGATTCCACATTGTGCACAAACAAAGACAACACCTTAACCCTTCCTGTGGGTTTGAGGTGCCTTAGTCCTACCTACTATACATTCTTTAAGGTGGAGCTTATCATCACTCACCCATGACAGCGTTGTTTCTGCCACCATTTGCTAGTGTTGTATTATTGGCAAGCACATAATGGTGTTCTGTCGTTCTTTTCAGCATTGTTGTGTGCAAGGTAACTGTATCCCCTTCAGTGGTTTCTATACTGGGAGAACTTGCTGTTGAATGAATTGTTGCATCCATACTTATGTCATTGGAGAAAACTTCATCTTCAAGCACCCTGGATGACAACACGGTCACAGTATTCATGCTTTCACAATCTCTTACTTCAAGATCACTGCCTGCCTGTTCTAGTAACAAGCATGGTTCAACGCTTGAGAGTATAGCTCCTGCACCCCTGTCCAGTCGACATGATCTGCTTCGTATCTGCGTGTTCACAGACACAGTTGTAGCAACATTGCAATCACTCCATGCAGACCACGATGACCAACCAGGAAGAAGAACAGCATTTGGTGTCTGTGTTGAGATAGATGTTGTATCCACCATGGCTACAATATGCAGAGGAATGTGAATTAGCAAGGATGCTGTTAGCTCCTACTTAATACTTGATGTTATTTTCATAACAATTAAAGATGATATAAAGGTTTTTAATCTATTCAAAACTTAAACCACAGCATAACCAACAATAAATTACCATTTTTCCTCCACATATACGTAAATGTTACATGGCAACGGGTTGTCCCATGCACCTTTCAATAAATATTTACAAAGTCTTCTGTGTCACTATGCTGTATCAGATAATAAGTCTGTTCTGATGTTTTCAAGAAAAATTCTGCTTCATCTGTAGGTTATTAAATTAGGTTTAAATGGATCCTGAATTGATTGGAAGGGAGAAATGTATAATTATAAGGGATGACTGGAAGGACTGCAGCCAAACAGAACTATGGAGAGGGAAGAGGGGACAGATATTAAGCCAATGTGTACTAAGAGTTCAACATGAAACAATCAGGGTAACAAATATCCCTTTCAAGGCTACAAACAGTGGGCCTTAAATTTATCACATTTGAGAACTGCGCTCTTCTGGGTTATTAGACAGTGAATAGTGGCAATTTCTTACAAAAGTTTCGGGACCACCTATCAAGGGGACCGATAGCTTGTCCCGAAACGTCGGCAAGAAATTACAACTAATCACTGTGTAATAATCCAGAAGGGCGCAGATCTCGTCTACTTTGTGGTGGATGCCTCAAATCACACAGGATCACATTTGTTATTGTTGTGTGAGTGATCAAAACTGTTTTTGCAATGTGATGTAGTGGAGAGCATGCAGACCAGTTGAAAAGAGGAGTATAACAACACAGCAGCACATAATCTACCCTACACAGTAACTACACACACATAGCATGAACACCGCATGTATCTAGTGTGCAGTGTTTTAGACTTATCAGTTATCATGTCCATGCCCTCCTATCCTAATTTTTTAAGATCTATTTTCATGTTTTTCACCCACCTACAACTCCTAAGTGGTCTCTTTCCTTCAGGTTTCCCCATCAAAACTCTGTATGCATTTCTATTCTCCTCCATGTGTCCCACCCACCTCATCTTCTTCATCTGATCACCCACATAATATCTGGTGAGGAATAAAAATCACAAAACTCCTTATTATGCAGTTTTCCCCAGCTTCCTGTTACTTCTCCCCCTTTCTAATCCATACATTTTATTTAGCATCCTATTCTTTAAAACCTCAGTCTATCTTATTACCTTAACGTGACAGAATTTTTAAACCCACATCTCCAAAAAAAACAAAAGTTTTATAGTGTTGTGTATAGGGTCAAGGGAAGTCGGCTGGGCCTTATCGGGGTCACTGGTTTACCGTGGGGTGATGCTGGTGGCCCAAGGGGGGCTCTAGCTACTCTCCAGGGGTGGTAGATGTGGATTATAGCCTCTCTTTGCCCAAGACTGTCTGTGCGTGGTGAAGAACCACATCCTACAAGTGGTGACCCTGTTTGCACAGAACACAGCGGATCTAAAGGAGTAAACCTTGAAAAACGATCCCCAATCCTACAGTGTGAGTGCCATGCCTAAGGGATGAATGGCAGTGGATGATTCTGTCTTTAACGGCACCCTCTGGGATACCAGGCGACCTCCCCGTTGTATTTAGCCTTACCAAGTATAGGGGGTCTACTTGGTCAACCATATATTTCCCCTTGAGAATAATTCAGTCTCAGGAGAGCTCCGCAATAGGGGACTCCAGCAAGGATTCTATGGAGGGCTCCAGTTAGATGGAACTCTGATAGAAGGCAACATATGTAGTAATTATGACATACTTGGGTTCCTTCTTTTTGGACCTGGAGGTTTTCCTCTGATTCTGCAGGATTGAGATTGAGAGTAATTGAGAGTTTCAGGAGAGCTTTACAATAGGGGACTCCAACAAGGATTCTACAGAGGGCTCCAGATAGGAGGAAGTCTGGTAGAAGGCAACCATACATAGCAATTACGACATTTATGCCTGGGTTCCTTCTTTTGGACCTGGAGGTTTCCACCTGATCCATCAGGGATTGAGACTGAGAGTAATCAAGATTTTCAGGAGAGCTCTGCAACAGGGGACTCCAGTAGCGATTCTACGGAGGGCTCCAGTCAGGTGGAACTCTGGTAGAAGGCAACTACACATAGTAATTTTGACATTTATACCTGGATTCCTTCTTTTGGACCTGGAGGTAATTAGGAATTAGGTATGGGGGACCATCTGGAACTTTGTTAAAGGAACAGGGCTCCTTTAACTTAATATAGAGTATGGGGCACAAAGGGCCTGTTTTAAAGCCTAGGTGCATCAGGCCCAGAAGGGCTCGAACCCAATTGTTATTCTATTCTATTCTATTCTAGTGTTGTATATTTCAATCCTTACATTCTCAGACAGCCAATAAAAAGTTTTTGGACCAAATGGTGGCAGACATTCCCTGAAATGAATATGTGCTTAATGTCATTTACATATATTCAAAGTCTGTTACATTTTCAAAGAAATTATTGGCTACTTCATCTTGTAATTTTGTACTGCACCTGCTGATAAGACATGAATACACACTTATTATTCTCAGCATTTACTTCTAGATCAAACATTCTGCTAGCAATTAATAAAGTTGTTGCATTTTTTATAGTGTGTTTGTTTTAACCTAAAAAATTATAATTATCATGGACTAAAGTTCTGATAAGACTCTTTGCTTCATATTACTTTTCTTTACTTTCGTAGGGACTTTAGACAATAGGAATTTGTTTACTACACATGGCTTACACTGAAGCAAACTAGGAAAAAACCTAGTGAATTTCCAACTAGCCCACCTTTTCCTCACCATCTTTGACCAAAAAACTTCACTCCCAATTTCTATCGGGTGGTGGGATAAGTGTAATGATAAGTTAATGATATTAATCTGTCTTGTGATACAGAACAAGTGAAAATACTCCCCAGAGATCTGAATCGCAACAGGAGAACTCCAGTGACTAGATCTGATGATTTTTTATGGCTGAGGTAAATAGCAACCAATCAGACCTTGTCAACAAACCCACGGCCACTAAATACTATCCTGGTTCTGCTCTAAAGGTTGTAATTATAGTTTTAACACTATACAAAAGAATACCATGTACGAACAATACAGGACAAATCACTTTGAAATTCCTCACCAGAATGTTCGTGGATTATCCCATAAGATCGATGAATTTTTAATTTCACTGCTACCTAACTCTCCCCAAATACTTTGCCTAACTGAAAACCATTTACAAAATGAGGAAATAGCGAACGTAAAGCTTGATCAGTATACTTTAGGGGCTCAATTTTGTATACAAACGTACAAACAGGGTGGAGTTTGTATTTATGTATCCAATGACATCCAGTTTAGTACTATTAACCTTGAGCAACATAACAGTGAGAAAGATTTAGAAATTTGCACTTTAAAAGTGCATATACCATCAAATAGTTTTATAATTATTTGTATTTCTAGATCCCCTCTCAGAAACTTCAATTATTTCTTAAACCAATTGGAATCTATATTGAACAAAATATACAAAGTATCAACTGACTTAATCTTGTGTGGCGATACCCCTAGGAAACTCCTCTTGGAATCTCTTTTAACCTCTTATAATTTGCTTAGCACTGTAAAGTTTCCCACAAGAATTTTTAATAATTCTAGTACTCTTATAGATAATATTTATATTAATACGAATAGATATACATTTTTAATATCCCCCCCTTCTTAATGGTCTGTCGGACCACAACGCCCAAATTTTAAACCTAGCATATAATTTCAGTACTACTTCAAAATGTTCCTTTTCTTTGTCCTGGAGAATTGATAGTGATTCAATTTTTAAATTTCAAGACCTCCTAAGTTACGAAAACTGGGAGAATGTCTTCTTGGATAATGATGTTAACACACTTTTTAATAATTTCCTTAACACCTACCTTAAAACTTTCTATGCATGCTTTCTAACTAGAAAGAAAAATGAACACAAGATGTTAAAACCATGATTAACAACTGGAACTAGAATTTCATGCGCGAACAAACGGAATATGTATGCAACTTATAGAATTAGTAATAATTCGAACTACAAAACATACTATAAAAATTACTGTAAGATTTTGTCTTCAGTTATTACAACAGCAAAAAAAATGTATTTTGACAAACTACTACTGAAATCGACCAATAGACCAAGTACTATTTGGAACATAGTTAAAACTCTTACTAATAATGTAACTACTTCCAGTAACATAGAAGAAATGAACATCAATAATAATTTAACTAGTAACTCCTCCACAATTGCTAATGCTTTCAATGCCTATTTTTCTTCAGTAGCAGAGAATCTTACATCTAAAAATTACCCCGGCACGGATTTTATGAATACTAATGACCCTCTGACACACTTAAAGAAAAATTTTAAGCAGACCTTTTCTTCTATCAGGTTAAACAACACTACCACACACGAGGTTGACAAAATAATTCACTCTCTAAAATGTATGGACTCATACGGATACGATGAGGTTTCCACAAGAATCCTAAAGAATAGTGCCCCTTACATTTTATCACCCCTTACTCACATCTTCAATAAAATCCTGTCAACGGGGATATTCCCTGATAGATTGAAATTTTCAGAAGTAAAGCCCTTGTTCAAGAAAGGGGATAGAATTGATTTTTCCAACTACCGACCTATTTCACTGTTAACTTCATTTTCAAAAATAATTGAAAAAATAATACATAAAAGAGTGTATCAACACTTCAATGAAAAGAGTAAACTGGTTGAAGAACAATTTGGTTTTAGAGAAAAATCATCCACTGACATGGCTACTTATGCCCTTTTAAACACTGTTTTGTCGTCGCTAGACAAAAAACACTTCATTGGCAACATTTTTGCGACTTACAAAAGGCTTTTGATTTTGTTAATCACAATATATTGCTGACTAAATTGGAATTTTATGGTGTTTCGGATATTGCTAACCAATTAATGAGATCTTATTTAAATTATAGATACCAAAGAGTAGTAATAAAAGACAAAATAACTATTAAATGGTCCTCTGAATGGGAACCAGTGAAACATGGGGTCCCTCAAGGATCGATATTAGGCCCACTACTATTTTTAGTATATATAAATGATCTCTCACGAACTGTAAACAGTGTTGCTAAATTGATATTGTTCGCTGATGATACGAGTATTGTAATTTCAAATAGTAGTATAGAAGAATTTAAGAGTAGTACTAATTTAGTTACGAAACAAACAGTTAACTGGTTTCAAAGCAATTATTTGTCCTTGAACTACAATAAGACCCACTTTTTACAATTTTTGACTAAAAAACAAAATGAAAG
>Ga0123355_10006578_pt1 | contig 17240 bp, 17 predicted proteins | sample TergutEmb28metaG_3_FD_89872 | JGI IMG/M metagenome (GOLD analysis project Ga0123355, IMG submission 89872) | Embiratermes neotenicus P1 segment gut microbial communities from Petit-Saut dam, French Guiana - Emb289 P1 | ecosystem: Host-associated > Arthropoda: Insects > Digestive system > Gut ...
AAAACCTTACTGTTTGGCTGTTTTGATGTTGGTAAAGGCAGTAAAACTATTTGTTGAACTTGGATGGCATTCACCTAAAATGAATAAGAAATCAATGAAAAAATATTTTTTGACGAACGAAAAAATCGGATTTTCCACACTTTCCACTGAGTTTTCCACAGGAAAACCGGGAACTTTGTGAAAGAACTAACTACCACGGGTATAATATGCATCACATGCTTGAATATTTTTTATTTTTTATCCGGTTGTGGCTCCAAGTGTTATTTTGATATATACAAAATATATCCTCTCGATATTCTTGTCAATACCTATATGTTGCGTTTTGATTCTTTTCGTATAATTTTGCGTAACGATGCGCGCGGACTTTGGGAGAATACAGGCAGAAAAGTTGGGTACAATTAGGAAAAGCAAAGCGTGTTTAGGGGAATGGATTATGATAAAAGGCGTTAACCGCAACGTAATTGAAATAGTGGATACTGACAGCGAGCTGTTTGAGCGGGCAATCTTGTTTGTGCGCCCCGAGGGGCGGGAAAGCGACCCGGAATACCTGGAGCGATCCGCTCAAGGGTTTTTGGCGCAAACAAAGCTAAATCGCAGGATACTGCGCGGAAAATCAGTCTTTGGCACAGTGCTGAAATATGTTTTCGCGGCCTCCATTGGGGCAGGGCTAGCGGCGCTGATACTTTTTTATATATAGCGGCGTCAAAATCTATGTTAAAAGCACTACAAAAACTTAAAGAAGTATGATACAATAACAGTTGACAAGTAAAGTAGCCCGCTTCGCGGACATTGTCATTCTGAGCCGCAGGCGAAGAATCTTTAAAATACCTTCGCGGAGTTTATCTTTGAGCGAAGCGAAGGGCTCAAGATGACAAGCGAAGGATTCAGGGTGGCGCTGAAAAAACCAAAATCCATCGCGCGCAGCGCGATATCATAACTGTCAAATACATAAAAGGGTGTGCGCTATGCAAAAACAGGACGAAAGCGAAATCCTGTATGGCCGCGGGCCGGTGCGGGAGCTTTTGCGCGCCAGACGTCCGGTAGAGTGTCTGCTAATTCAAAAAGGACTGGACGGCGCTCTGGTCGGCGGGCTGATCGCCCTTGCCAGAGAACAGGGCGTCCCCGTAAAGCAGGTAGACGTCCGCAAGTTGGACGAACTCAGCCTTGGAAAATTACATCAAGGAGTGGCCGCGATTGTCCCGGCCGCCCGTTACGCCGAGCTGGAGGATATCCTAGCCCGCTCCAAAGAAAGCCCGGCTTTTATAGTTATCGCGGACAAAATCGAAGACCCTCACAATCTGGGCGCGATTATCCGCACAGCCGAAGCTGCGGGAACGCATGGGATTGTTATTCCCAAGCGGCGTAGCGCCGGACTCAGCCCGACTGTGGCCAAGACCTCCGCCGGGGCGCTGGAACATATTCCCGTGGCGCGGGTTGGCAATATACCCTCCTTGATTGAGGATTTGAAAAAACGCGGGATCTGGATATACGGCGCCGATATGGACGGAAAACCTTACGATCAGGTTGACTTTTCAGGCCCGGCGGCGCTTGTGCTTGGCTCCGAGGGCGACGGGATGGGCAGGCTGGTTCGGGAGCGGTGCGACATGCTTGTTTCACTGCCTATGCGGGGTGCGATGAGCAGCCTGAACGTTTCGGTGGCCGCCGGGATCTTGCTGTACGAGATGGCGCGGCAACGCAGCCGGCAGTAAGGGAGTCCGCTAAGCCCGTATCCGGGCTGCCGTTGGCTCTGCGTACATTGTCATTCTGAGCGAAGCGAAGAATCTTAAAGACCCTTCGCGGAGTTCACCCTGAGCAGTAAAGATCCTTCGCTTCGCTCAGGATGACAAGCGAAGGGCTCAGGGTGACATTAAAAAATTTAAATCCATCGCGCAGCGCGATACGATAACTGTCCATTGTCAACTGTTAATTGAATTAAAAATTAGGGTGTAAGCACATGGATAAAAATTTAAACGTCGATGATGTCCTTCTGAATGATATCCTTCTGGATATAAAACGCAGGAAGATTCGCCGGCAGGAAGAAGGCGAGCAGTCTGCATCGCCGGCCCTGCCGGAAGAAGAATTCCCCGGCGTAGGGCACAGCGGTAAAAACGGCGTGGCTTATGCGCCTGATTCTTCCGCGCCCAAAAATTCCCCGGCGGATGAGATATTGCGGGAGCTGCGCGAAAAACCAGCGCGCGATCCGGAAGAAGCGCCCAAGGGTGAGCCTGAACTGGAACCGGAGCGTGTGGACGGGCAATCCACGACCTACTTCAAGCCGGTTCGCGGTCAGCAACAAAACACTGAGGAGCCGGAACAGGAGCGTCCGGAAAAAGGGCGCAGTCCGCTGGATTTTGACGGTCATGTCCGCCCTCTTACCGACCGGGCCAAAATACGCAAAAGCAAAAACGAAGCGGCCCGGAGCAATCGCGGGGAAGCAACTTCCGTTATAGATATCTCTAAAATCCGATCTTCCGCAAGCGGGGCGCGGCAGGGCGAACCGTTCGACGGCGGTACTCGGGTGATTCCCGGTCGCCTTGGTTCCAGCCGTGAGCTGGATATGGACGAGATCCGCAATATGGATTTCGGAGAGCCGGAAGATGAAGGCTACCGGGATTTTGACGGCGATTACGATCATGATGATTACCGGGACGACAGGGAAGCGCCACGGCCCTCCGTTGACTTTAGCGAATACAAATCCTTTGAGGACAGGCGCGATGTGGCTATCGACATAGCCAGAACCAAGCTGTGGCTGGTTATCCGCACGCTGGTGACAACCATACTGACCGGAGCTTTGATTTATCTGGCGCTTTGCGGCAGGTATCTATTATTGCCGATGCCCATAATGCTGGATCCTGAAAACGATTTGGGAATGTATCTGATCGCGTTAACCGCGCTCAGCGTGGGTGTGGCGCTGGCGGGCAGTTCAGCTATTGGCGGAGGGCTTATAAGCTTCTTTAAAATGCGCTCAAACTCCGATTCGCTGGCGGCGCTGGCCATGCTGGGCGCCGTTGGCCAATGCGTTTTTGCGCTGGCAAGGCCCGAACTTGCCGATCCGCGCTCCCTCACCTTCTACAGCGCCCTGGCGGCGCTCAGTATGCTCTTTAACGCGCTGGGCAAGCTTAGCATGATAAGCCGCATACAGGCCAACTCTAAGATTATATCCTCCGACAAGCAGAAAAAAGCCGTCATCCTGGCCAACGACGACAGCTTCACAAGAGAATATCTAAAAGGCGCCACCCGTAGGCCGTCTATCGCCATTTCGGCCAAGTGTGATTTCTTCACCGACTTTTTGGCCCTTTCCTATTCGGACAAGTATGACGTCGGCATCAACAAGGCGGTGGCTCCCGTCTGCTTTCTTGGTTCCATTGTGGTGGGGCTGCTCACCTATATCCTTACCCGTAACGCCATGACAGCCGTGACCGCAATGGTTGGAATTTTGTGCGTGTCCGCCACGCTTTCGGCTACTTTTATCGAAAACGTGCCTCTGGGCAAGCTGACCCGCAAATTGGCTCCAAGGGGGGGCATGGTGAGCGGCAACAAAGCGGTGGAAGATTTTTGCGACGTATCCGCCATAGTGTTGAACGATAAAGACCTGTTCCCGGCCGGGCATGTAGAAATTCTTGGCATGAAGACTTATTCTCAAGGGCGGGTGGACGAAGCGATTATCGACGCCGCCAGCATTGCATACGCTATGAACAGCCTGTTTGGCAATGCGTTTTTGCAAATGATAGGCGGCAACAAAAAGCTGCTGCGCAAGGTGGATAACGCTTCGTTTGAGAACGAGCGCGGAATAACCGCCTGGATCGACGGGCGCCGGGTGCTATTGGGCAACCGTAACCTGATGAAGGCCTATGATGTGGGGCTGCCCGATTCCAGCTTTGAAAAGAAATACATCGAGCAGGGCGGAGAGCCGCTCTTTCTGGCCAGCGCCGGAGAGCTGGCGGCTCAGATTATAGTGGGTTATAAAGTAGACGAGGAGCTGGCCCTTGAGCTGGACAGGCTTGGTTCGATGGAAAAGCTGCTTATAATCCATACGGTGGATTGCACAGTCACGCCCCATAAAATATGGGAGCTGTACGGGTACCCGGAAGAACTGGTGCAAATTATGCCGGCGCATCAGCGCGAACAGTATATCAAAATGACCGCGCCCCGGTCTTCGGAGCTGGCCGAAATCGCCTATACCGGAAGGGCCAGCGCTATGGTAGGCTGCATTTTGGCCTGCATGAGCGCCAGGTCATCCATTTTGGCGGCTACAACGGTGCAGCTTATACAAATTGCCTTGGGTTACGGGTTGATTGCCCTGATGGCGTTTTTAGGCTCGATCGAAACTCTTACGATCTTTGTTCTGGGCGGGTATCAGCTTTTTTGGTTTATCGTGATCTGGCTGGTGCAGCGGTTAAAGGCGGCGTGAAATAGACGGGAGGCATTCATATGGCAGATAAAAACAAAAAAGGGCCCAAGAAAGAACCTAACAAGGCAGTCATAGCGATCTGCACGATTATAGGCATTGCATTGGGGCTGGTTTATCTTGAAAATGCACTGTTTGGCTTAGGCGTCGGGTTGATGGCGGGATTGGTTCTTGGCTCAATATACGCGAACTTCATTGAATAACTTAATTTTCTTTTTAAGCCAATGAAAAACAAGTACGTGCGCTATTAAAGAATTTCGAGAGCGAAATTCTGACAGACCGGCTACGGGGATCGGCATATTGCTATTTGCGGTTTGTTTTTACGCAGTCTGGCTTATACTGCAAGATCGGGAATTGTTCTTTGCCCTGTCATTTTTGTGATGCAACATATGCACTATCGGCATTCAAGACAAGGAAGCATTCCCATGTTATATCGAAATATTTTCATCTCAAACCTCTATCCGCATTCGGCACAGGTGCAAAATCTGCTTCACCAAATGACACGGGCGTGTTATATCCTTCAATCATCTCGTCAGATGCAAGGAAGAATGTCTCTCCCCATCCGTCGCGAATAATGCGCGTCATATCTATGTGATACCAGTTGTTGTCTAGATTCACCATGTTCCACATACGCTCACCATCGGAGTCTATACCGTTTATAGAAATTATTCTTATTCCAGCTTCATACGCCAGCGCAGCAAACGTTACCGCTATGCCTTGGTCGTCAGCTCTGCCGTCCATTAGAGCCCCGAGTGCATTTGAGTAATCCGGGAAACGATGCGTTTCTCTTATAAAATCTGGGTTGTTTCTGTTTGCATGTTGCTCAGTAGGGGATAGTGAATTATAGACATATACATTTTCTATCATCCATTCTGCAAGCCATAGCAATTGCTCGGCCTCGGAAAGTCCGCCTGGCATTTTCTCAACAATCTCCGTTATTCTTGCCTGTACAGCCAATACTTGGTCTACAGTAAACTGTCCGATAATGCCACCGGCAACACACGTTGTATCCATTCGCTATCATCGGTGGCATATCGCCACGTTTTTGTGCTATTGTGGGATGTTGCCGCGTTATACAGCGCGATTACACGACGGAATTCCTGTGTAGGAATGGGCGCCCAAAGGTTAAACACATGCGTTGGCGCTTCTCCCAACATCACGGCATGGCTGAAATATTCCCCATAAAGCAAATCAAATGCGCGCTGCCCTTCAAGCGTCAAAAGGTCATAACCGTGCACATGAGTAGCGCGTTGCACAACTAAATCGCCATACAACCAATACTCGCCATATGGGGTAACGGCGATGAACCCATAACGCGAGTATGGTTGCCACTCGGTGCCATGCGGTGCATTTGGGAAGAACGAATAACGTCCAGTAACAATATCTCCGTCAGAGTTTGTTATGGAAACCACGGTATGTGTGCCGGGCAGATATTCCACACTGTACCACGGGCGCATCAAGTAGTTTGACGGCAACATCTCACGCAGAACGCGCATTGTGGTTGTGCCTGCCCCGGAGTTAAACAGCCAAAAATTATGTTCGTGCTGGTGTGTTTGCAAAAAAAATTGCCCTTCATGCACGTGAATATCTTGAGTGTTCCATGCGTTATAGTCGATAAAGAAACGTTCCATATCTTCTCTTACGCCGCTGAAGAACAAACCGAACATAATTACGGCCGTTTGAATGGCTATCAAAATGAAGCAGAAGGTATCCGTTTTCCACCATTTCGCCTCTTGCCGGGAGTAGTTACGGTACTGTTCCATATATTGTTCCACCCTTGATTCTTTGGAGAAAGCGTCGGATGCCTGTAATAGTTGACGTTTTTCCTTTTTGGCGGCGATAAGTGAGTATAAATAAAAAATTACTGTTACAACCAATGGTAAAAACAAAAGCACGAAAAATGCCCTAAAGCTAAGCATTCGTGCGTCTAAGTGGGCAGATATGGGGTCTTCGGGATTTGCGTAAATTAATGAAGCAATTTCAAAGCGTGCAATAAGGAGCACCAAACACACCAAGCAGAAAGCGGCCAGCATTACCCGCGGCAAAACGCTTCCTTTTTTTATCGCCTTATGGGCTGAAAAATAATCACCGCTTGAGCTGGAATCAATCAAATCCTCGTCATGCAAATCATTAAAATTTTCCATAGCAACCTCACATTTTAATCAACATTAATACGCAAAATTGTTCTGCTGTGCGGCAGATATTTGATTGTTACTTTGGGCAATCCCTCCATATGTTCAGAGCCAAATTGTGTTGCCCTAAATTGAAGTTCGCGCATTACCGTACTGCGCCCGTCACCTAAATTAATGATATGCACATCAAAAAAGCCGCGCTGTTCTCTCCTGTAAAAATGCTCGGGAAAGTCGGTATTATCAGCATCCCATCCAAAATCATCTACCGCTTGCTGCGTTAGTATTTCCCTCACATCCGTACGATCTGTCTGTTGCATCACGCCGCCGAGCAGAGCCAGCATTCGTTCTTCATGTGTTACTATGCGTATACTATACTCGCCGGAAGCAGCCATTGGCAAGTCCTGAACCAGCGGCGTAAGCTGCCATACAGAAAAAAACGCCACCGCCCCAAATAATACATACATACCAATGCTGCATACAGAGCTTGCGCGGTGTGCATTCAACCTTAACGGAAAAACAATCCACATATTTATAATTCGCAACACACCTATTACATACGCTATGCTTAAAATAGGTGGCAAAAATGCAGTCACATAATTGTAGTATATAAACGAATGTGTTATAAACGAAAACATGTCGGTCAGTTGGTCAAAAAAACGTGGGGTAAGCAAAAGCCCTACGCCCAAGGTAAGTATTGCAGTAATTATGCCTCGGCGATGCATTTTTCTAGCTTCAAGCCCGGACTGTATGCAATGGAAAAACAATTTTTGCTTTCTTTTGGGAATGCTTTCGCGATTCTCAATATAATAGGCCAGTGCGTGTTCATAATTTTTGTCCGCAATCAGCCGAGAGAGTTCTTCCTGTTCATTTTCAAAAGCTCTGAATTCAAACATATGTACACCCTTTCCCGCTTGTAGTAATAACGCAAATTGCTGTAGTTGATCGTTCCATCGGATGCCCTATGCACTGAAATGTAAATTTTCTAAGCAGCCGAAATCCTTAGTTTTGCCTACCCGTGGCATTGTCATAAACGATAATCACCATACTTGAGAGGCCGTCGCGCTCCCCAACCCACACAATACCAACGCGAGCAAAATCACCATAGATGGCTTTGCTTATAAATTCATTTGTATCTTCCATCGCCTCAATGCTAAAGCCCAAGAATACACTATAATCGAAACCTGTTACGGCCACATCAAGCATGTGAGCCAATGAAATGACCCTATCACCGTTAGGCAAGGATTGAAAGTCGCCATTTCTTGCATCAGTATCAAAAAATATCTGTGTTGCGTATTCGCTCGCAATGAGGTCGAGGCCCTTATCCCGCACAAGAAGCGGCTGAGAGGCTTCGGCGCGCAACTCATTTATTCTTGCGTATAAGTCATCAGCAATACGTACTATAGCAAGTTCGGCCGCTATAGTTGGTTGAGATGGCGGTTCAAGTAGCAGAGACGGGTTTTGTATGCCGGGTACGTCGCGCAGGATAGGCAGGCCTAAGTCTTCATTCCACTCCCAGATATCATCCAAATCCAAACCTATAGTTTCGCGCCAAAAGGCTTCTGTTGCAACTTCGTGTGCGGCAACAGTCTGCCCTTGCTGGTTATAAAGCTGACTATCCTCCATAAAAGGTTGGCCGTTTACAAGTACGCCTGAAGAAGCAAAGTTATTAGCAGCGCCCCCTCTTATAGATCCATGAACCCACACCCGCCCAACGATGTCTTCTGAACTTATATTTGCGTTTAGGGCCACGCTATATCGCACGGTGAGCCGCTCAGCAACTCCGCCAGCTAAGCCTCCAACACGATTTTTGCCACTGACATTACCGGTTGCGTAGCTGTGCCACATCCACCCATTAAATCCGTGGGCTCCTACCAAACCGCCGACAGCTGTACCGCTGCCACTTACATCCCCTTTGGCGTAAGAGTCGAATAATAAGCCGGAACTCTCTCCGATCAAACCACCCACGCTGCCCTCGCCGCTTACATTTCCGGAGGCAAAGCTATTTGAAATTTCGCCCAAATTCATCCCGACCATACCGCCAATAGCGTTGTTGCCAGTTGTGTAACCCGATGCAGAACAATTAAGTATATATGAGTTATTCCAACCGACCAAGCCGCCTACACTCGAGCGGCCGCTTACATAAGCCTTGGAGCTGCTGCCTATAACTTTTCCGCTGTTTGTTCCTGCTAATGCACCTACACGATTGTTCGCGTACACATTGCCGGTAACATTAAGATTACGTACAACGCCATTGAAGTCTATGAAACGGAAAAATCCAGCGCTAGTCATCTCCGGGTAATATATCTCAACCGTAATAGTATTATGTCCGCCATCGAAAATCCCCGAAAAACGTGACGCCGGCGAGCCTATCATAAAGTTTTCCGGCGCGGCGATGTCGTTCATCAAAACAAAATGGCCTCCGAGCCTTTCCTGGGCGCTGTTAATCCAGAGCAAATGCTCGGGTGCAGCAAGCTGCCAAGGGTCGGCTGCGGTGCCGGCACCGATTGGGTAATGCGGCTCCGGCACAAAAGAAACTTCCGAAATTGCAGGAAAGCTAGTTGACGTTTCCAATAGCTCCACTTCGGCCGAATGGCCGCAAGCGGTAAGCAGAACAGCCAATAATATCACTAAGGTTATAACAAGCTTCTTCAGTTTAACCATCCCTTTTCTTTGGTCGAAGTATCGCTTTGAAAGGTAGCGCGTCTTAACTATATGCTTAATTTGTGCGGTGGTAATTATGTTAGATTTAATTCTGTAACAACAAAATAATGTTTATATTTTCTTTGTTTATTTCATAAGCATCCAGTAAAAGCGCCGATTCATCGGGTTGCCAGATATCATTATTGATCCGTATCTAAGCCGCTCAGAGCCTATTTGTGTTACTTTACCACTTGCAAAACGATAAAAACATTGATACAATGATAGCAACAAACAAAAAGCAAGGCAGGAACAAGGTGCGGACACACCTTGCCCCCTGACAGGGAAGAAGAAGCCTTCCATGCCAACGGCTTTACAGCCGCGCGCTTGCAAACATTATTATACCCTTTGGTTTGCTTATTGGCAAGTCAGCTTGGGGAATTTCTGTGTTGCGATCGGCGCAAGGTGTGGATTTTATCCATATCCTTGCGCCGTATTTGTTTGTTTGCAACAACAGGAGGTGGTAAAATAGTTATGGCCGATTACAAAAAAATGTACCTGACCCTTGTGGACGAAGCAACCAAAACCATCAACAAACTTATCGCGCAACAGTCGTATGTAAACAAAGACAGATCTTTGAATTCGCAGTTAAAGCAGGCAGACGATTACAAAAAATTGTATGTATCCTTGATGGATGAAGTAACCAAAGCCATCAGCAAACTAACCACAGCACTTGACAAGGCGGAAGATATTTACATCAAAAGCTGCGGTCAAGACCCCGAAATGATTCTCAACAAAAAAGCCAAAGAAGAAGCGGACGCTTAGAGCGTCCGCTTCGCTGTTTTCTGTATAAGGCCGCGCGCTACAAATGCCTTTGCCCGCCTGCCCGCAGCAGGCCCTTGTCCGTTTTGGCGCGGCGCACCTGATCAAGCAGTCTGTTTTTATCCTGCGGCAGAGTCCCTTTCAGCGCCAGCCAGTTGGACGCGTGGTTGCTGCGCAGAACGGTTTCTTTCTTGCAGTTTGAATGCTCAAGGATGATTTCCAGTTCCTCCATCAGCTCAAACGGCGTTATCAGCTCAAACTTCCCGGATTGTACGTCCGCGTAAAGCGGAACGCCCGGAGAAAGCACCAGCGAGAGGAACCCGACATAAGACGCGCCCATCTCGGAGATCATTTTTCCGGTTTTGGTGGCGTGTTCTTTAAGCAGTTCTTTGCCGCCAAGGCCGGAGATAAATGTAACCGACGCCTGTATTCCCGCAGCTTCGGCCATTTTAACGGCCTTTGTAATCTGCTCCGCCGTTTCGCCCTTGTCAATGCGCAGCAGCACTTCGTCCGAGCCGGATTCCGCGCCGATGTACGCGATCCCGATGCCGGCTTTGGCAAGCTGCGCGAGTTCCTCCGGGGTTTTGCTGAGGATATGCGTCGCGCGGCTGTAGATACCCACCCGCTCACACTCGGGGAATGTTTCGCGTATCGCGTTTAATATTACCATGAGCTTATCGGTCGTCAGGCAAAGGGCGTCGCCGTCAGCCAGAAAAATGCGGTCAACATGGCGGTAGCGTTTGCGCGCCCCCTGCAAGTCGTCCAGAACTGTTTCAATGGGTTTTATCCTGAATTTTTTGTCCTTATACATCGAGCAGAACGTACACTTGTTATGTGTACACCCTACCGTAACCTGCAAGATCAGGCTGCTTGCTTCGCTTGGCGGGCGGAAGATATTGCCTACGTAATCCATCACATGACCTCCCTGTTCATTTCAAGCGTCTTTTACAACTGTATCAAAAAGCGGCGGCATAGTCAAGGTTATGAACACAGGCCCATGTATGTCCTTGCATTTTTGCCCGGTAACTGGTAAAATTATTAGCAGAAACACAACTATCTGAAAGGAGCTTGCATATATGGCCAAAGTTACAACCACCCAGATGTTCAAAGACGCTTACGCGGGCAAATATGCCATAGGCGCGTTCAACGTCAACAACATGGAGATCATTCAGGGCATCACCGAAGCGGCAAAAGAACTAAACGCGCCGCTTATCCTGCAAGTCAGCGCGGGCGCGCGCAAGTACGCCAACCACACCTATCTCATGAAGCTGATCGAGGCCGCCGTGATCGAAACCGGCCTGCCGATCGCCGTGCATCTGGATCACGGAGACACCTTTGAACTTTGCAAAAGCTGCATCGACGGCGGTTTTACCTCCGTTATGATCGACGGCTCCCATCATTCCTTTGAGGACAACATCGCCCTGACCAAAAAGGTGGTGGAGTACGCCCACGCAAATGGCGTGACCGTCGAGGGCGAGCTTGGCCGCCTTGCCGGAATTGAGGACGACGTTAACGTTTCCGCCGAGGACGCATCCTACACTCGCCCGGATGAGGTTGAGGAGTTCGTTTCGCGCACCGGAGTTGATTCCCTTGCCATCGCCATCGGCACCAGCCACGGCGCGTTTAAGTTCAAACCGGGACAAACGCCAAAACTGCGCTTCGACATCCTTGAGGATATCGAAAAGCGCCTGCCCGGATTCCCCATCGTTTTGCACGGCGCTTCTTCGGTTATTCCCGAGTATGTTAAGATGATAAACGAAAACGGCGGAAAAATAGACGACGCTATCGGCATCCCCGAAGATATGCTGCGCAAGGCAGCCTCGATGGCGGTTTGCAAAATCAACATCGACTCCGACCTGCGCCTTGCCATGACCGCCCAGATACGCAAATACTTCGCGGACAACCCCTCTCACTTTGATCCCCGCCAATACCTTGGCCCGGCGCGGGCCGCTATCAAAGAAGTCGTCGCCCACAAGATCAAGACTGTTCTCGGCTGCGACGGCAAAGCGAAATAATGAGCGGATCAGACGTCAGAAAGCGGGAGCCTGACTTCCGTTCTCTGATTTCCGGTTTCGGAATCGGGCATGTGGGCGTTTGCTCCTTTTCGGCGCTGCTCCCCTTGTTTGAAAACCGGTCGAAGGGCAGGCTGCCGGATAACCCCCGGAGCGTGATCGTCTGCGCGCTGCCATATTTCAGCGGGGAGTACCCCCGGCGCAACGTGGCCCGCTACGCGGTCTGCGACGATTACCACAATACCGGCGGCGCCCTGCTCGGGGAGATCAGCGGCAGACTTGCGGAAGCCTTCCCCGGTTATGTTTTTGTGCCGTTTATCGACGTTTCCCCCATCCCGGAGGTAAAAGCCGCCCGCCTTGCGGGCCTTGGAACTATCGGGCTGCACGGCCAGCTTATCCTGCCCGGATGGGGAGCGTATGTTTTCATCGGCTGCATTGTCACCGATCTTTTGCTGGAACCTTCACCTGTGGTTTCCGGCCCTTGCCCTCAGTGCGAAGCCTGCATAAAGGCATGCCCCACAAACGCGCTTACCCGGAATGGGCTGCGCAGGGAGCTTTGCCGCTCTTACATCACGCAAAAGAGGGGTAAGCTTACCCCTTGGGAAGAAAATGAGGTCAGGGCGGGAAAAATGGCTTGGGGCTGCGATATCTGCCTTGACGCCTGCCCGCGCAACCAAACCTCGGCCATTACCGACCTTGAGTGTATGAGGCGCTCTCCCCTGCCGGTGATTGGCATGGACAACCTTGACGAGGCCATAACGCGCAAGGCTTACGGTTTTCGCGGCAGGAAGGTGCTTGAGCGGAATTTACAATTAACAAATAACGCATGTCACCCTGAGCCATTCGTTTGTCACCCTGGGCCCTTCTCTTGTCATTCTGAGCGAAGCGAAGAATCTTTGCGCGCTCAGGGTAAACTCCGCGAAGGGTCTTAAGATTCTTCGCTTCGCTCAGAATGACATTTGTCTACGGCTCAGAACGACAGACGGGGTGGTCGGATTCTCGCAATAAGTCCATTACAAAGGAAGTGTAACGTGGAAATCCTTTCGCGGGAACGCTACGGCGAATATGAGGCGTTTAACCGGGAACATTTCCGGGGAAATATAATGCAGAGCGTTTTGTGGCATAACGTAAAAAGCACCTGGGGCCATGAGGTCGTTGTCAGCCGCGATAAAACCGGCCAGATACGCGGAGGGATGAGCGTGCTTATCCAAAAGATCCCGGTGCTGGGCGTTTCGCTGCTGTACGCTCCGCGCGGCCCGGTTTGCGATCTTGGCGACAGGGCGCTTGTCGAAGACCTGAAAAAAGGCGCTGACGAAATCGCACGGCGGCATAAAGGCTACCTTTTTAAGATGGATCCGGATGTGCTGAATAACGATCTTGATTTCATCGCGCTGACTAAATCTTTGGGCTTTAAGGCATTCCTTGGCGGCGACGGCTTTGAAACCATACAGCCCCGCTTTAATTACCGCCTTTATCTGGATGGAAGAAGCGAAGACGAACTTTTTGCCAATCTGACCCAGAAAACCCGATACAATGTGCGTATAGCCAAAAAACACGGGGTGAAAATCCAAATCCGGGGGAAAGAATCCCTTGACGACTTTATCAGGATCATGGAAGTGACCGGAGAGCGGGACAGTTTTTCGGTGCGGGGAAAAAGCTACTTTGAGGGTATGCTTGACGGGCTTGGCGAAACCTGCCGCCTGTATATGGCCTACTATGAGGGCAAAGCGGTTGCCGGGGCGATAACCACAAACTATGCCGGAAAATGCTGTTACCTTTACGGCGCCTCCGACAACAACCACCGCAACGTTATGCCCAATTACCTGATACAGTGGGAGATGATCCGCTGGGCGGCGCAAACCGGCTGCGAAGTATATGATTTTCAGGGCGTTTCGGGTAATCTTAACGAGGAAAACAACCCGCTTTACGGGCTTTACCGCTTCAAGAAAGGCTTTGGCGGCACACTGGACGAAGGCACCGGCGAATTTGATTATATATACCTTCCCTTGCGGGCTAAGCTTGTCGGCCTGCTTATGAAGTTAAATGAATGGCGTCAGGCTATAATCAAACGCCTGCGCGGGGCAAAATGAGATGCCGCAAAAATATATGGTATATCGCAAGTAAATGTGTTAGAATAGTTCCCAGTAAAGGAGTCCGCTTTGCGGGTATTGTCATTCTGAGCCGTAGGCGAAGAATCTTAAGGCCTTTCGCGAAGATTACCCCGAACAGTAAAGATTCTTCGCTCTGCTCAGAATGACATCTGCCTGTGGCTCAGATGTAAAGGAGGCCGCGTTTATGAAGCTTGTTCTGGCAATCGTCAGCAGAGAAGACAGCGCCAAGGTGTCGGGCGCTCTGACTGAGGGCGGCTTTTTTGTCACCAAACTGGCTACAACCGGCGGCTTTCTGGCGGCGGGAAACACCACCTTTATAGTCGGCACCGAGGACGAAAAAATCCCCAGCCTGATCGAAATTATAAAAACTAATTCCAGCTCCCGCAAACAGATGATGCCCTCCTCCTCCTCTTACGGCATGGGTATGTTCCCGGCCGCCCCCATCGAGGCGCAGGCGGGCGGCGCTACCGTGTTTGTACTGGGCATCGAACAGTTTTATAAATTATGACGGGCGATGGTATTCTGGCCGGTTTTTTAAAAAGCGGGCGCTTTCCCCACGCTATTTTGATTGAGGGAACCCGCGAAGACATGGTTATGAATTTTGCCCACAGGGTAGCTATGGCGATACTCTGCCGCGCGCCGCAAAACGAGCGCCCCTGCGGGAAATGCCTTTCCTGCCGGAAAGTAACGGGGGATATCCACCCCGATTTGCTGACTTATACCGGGGAAGGCAAAAGCCGCGCGATCCCGGTGGACAAGGTTCGCGAAATCAGGGCGGCGGCGTATGTTCTCCCCAACGAGAGCGATAAAAAGATTCTTTTGCTCCGTGACGTCCAGACAATGCTGCCTCCCGCTCAAAACGCGCTGCTAAAGATTTTAGAGGAACCCCCGGACAGCGCCGTTTTTATCCTGACTGTAAACAACCGGTTCCGCTTGCTTGAAACGGTGCGTTCCCGGGTAAGCGCCATCTTGTTGGAAGAAGATGCGAAGCCGGCTGATTTCCCCGAAGATTTTGAGCACAGGGAAACCGTGCTTAACCTGATCGGGCATTTAAGCCGCGGGGAGGAAGCGGGGGTTCTTGCCTGTCTTGCAAAGTACGAAAAAGACCGCCCCGGCTTTCTCGAAATGTTAAACGGGCTGCGGGCCTGCCTGCTAGGTAATATGACGGACGGGGGCTATAAGGGAACAGGCGGCACGATCAGTGGGCCGCGCCTTTGGGCATTTGCGGACGCGATAGATGAAACTCTGATTGCCGCGCAGCACAATGTAGGGGTTCAGCTTTTGGGCTGCTCACTTTGCGCAAAGCTGTTTGAGGTAAGCGAAGAATTTCTATAGATTGCTATAGGAGGAGTCATGGCTGAAATTATAGGAGTACGATTTAAAAACGCGGGCAAGGTTTATTATTTTGATCCCGGCGGCCACACCGTCGGGAAAGGGGATAAGGTAATAGTAGAAACCTCCCGGGGGACTGAATGCGGGGAGGTCATGCTCAGTAACCGGATGGTTGAGGACAAGCAAATCACTCAGCCCCTTAAAAAAATGCTGCGCCCGGCGGATCGCCAGGATATTGAAAAGGTGGAGAAAAACCGTGAGCGGGAAGAATACGCCTTTAAAGTTTGTCAGGAAAAAGTGCGCGACCACGAATTGGATATGAAGCTGATTGATGTGGAATACACTTTTGACAATAGCAAGGTACTCTTTTTCTTTACCGCCGATGGCCGGGTAGACTTCCGGGAGCTGGTAAAAGATTTGGCCGCTGTGCTGAAAACCCGCATAGAACTGCGCCAGATCGGCGTCCGTGATGAAGCTAAGATGCTTGGGGGCCTTGGCATTTGCGGCCGGCCTTTTTGTTGCAGCACATTTTTAGGGGAATTTCAGCCGGTTTCAATCAAAATGGCCAAAGAGCAGGGGCTTTCGCTTAATCCCGCTAAAATCTCCGGAACCTGCGGACGGCTTATGTGCTGCCTCAAATACGAACAGGCCGCTTACGAAGATTTGATCAGAACCACGCCCAAGGTGGGAGCCTATGTGCAAACCCCGGAGGGAAAGGGCATAGTCGGCGAGATAAGCCTTATGACCGGCAACCTTAAGGTAGCTCTTGACAAGCATCAAAACGGAACGCTTACCACATTCCACAAAGATAAAGTAAGCCTTATCAAAGACCCCCGTAAACAGGAAAAATCCGGCCAAGCTCCGGAGGAGCCGGAAGGTGGACACGTTTCCGAGTAGGGCGGGAATCTGCATCGCGCTTTGCAAACCGCTCCGTCAAGCTGCGCTTTCAACCACCCCACAATGTATAAAACTGTCATTCTGAGCGTAAGCGAAGAATCTTAAGACCCTTCGCTTACGCTCAGGGTGACAACGGAGAGTCGGCAAGTGCAGCTTAACGGCGTGTTTCTGTAAAAGATGTAAATTCGACTAAATCTACGCCGTTTTGTCAGTGTGTATAAGTTCTTTTAAAATCGTATAAAAATTTTATCATTCTGCTTGCTTTTTTGCGGCGGTATGGTAAAATAAGATATGAAATCAAAGGAGGTATATTTTATGGCATATCTTATCAATGACGATTGCATCAGCTGCGGAGCTTGCGAAGCTGAATGCCCCACCAACGCCATCGCCGAGGGAGACAGCAAATACGTAATCGACGCTGCCGGCTGCATTGACTGCGGCGCTTGCGCCGACTCTTGCCCGGTAGAAGCCATCAAACCCCCAAAATAACATCCTTTAGCACGTTTTTAATTTATTAGTAGAGCGACTGACAAAGCCGCCAACAAGCGGCTTTGTCAGTGTTCTGCTAATTTTTGGTTCTCTATACTGTTCGGAGGAATAGCGAAGCGGTCATAACGCGGCGGTCTTGAAAACCGTTTGGGTGCAAGCCCACGGGGGTTCGAATCCCTCTTCCTCCGCCACCTGTAACAAATGCGAACACCAAGCCGATTTTTGTCGGCGAGGCGTTCGCATTTGTCTTTCCATTGCCAAGTTACTAGCCGCGGTTACGCACTTTTGAAAGTGCGTAACCCACTATGGTACTTTCGCTACGCGCAAAGTACCCGTGGGCTCTGCCGAGGGCTAGGGGCCGCCGTTGGCGGCAAGGAGTGGTGGTGACGATATCGAGGTA
>Ga0123355_10006580_pt1 | contig 17240 bp, 19 predicted proteins | sample TergutEmb28metaG_3_FD_89872 | JGI IMG/M metagenome (GOLD analysis project Ga0123355, IMG submission 89872) | Embiratermes neotenicus P1 segment gut microbial communities from Petit-Saut dam, French Guiana - Emb289 P1 | ecosystem: Host-associated > Arthropoda: Insects > Digestive system > Gut ...
GGCACGCCCGCCAACACACTCAAAAGCGTGGTCAAAATAGCGGTTGGGCAGCTTGTGGTTATCCACATGCAGCCGCTTGTGCGCAAACGAGAAGTAGGCGAGCTTTTCATGCACTGCACCCAGCACGGTGATTTCCGCTCGCGGGTAAACGGCGCGCAGCAGCAATGCCGTGATATAGCCCAAGTTGCCGTCGCCCCACACGGCAAGTCGCTCGCGGCGTGCATGTGCAATGCGGTCAAAGCGGGTGATGGCATGTGCAGCCACGCTGGTCAGCTCCATGAAAGACGCGACCTCGGGGCTTGCGTGCGTGGGGGCTAGTACTAATCTATCCTGCGCGGACAGCACATATTCCTGCAAAAAGCCATCGTATCCGCTGGAGCGAAACGCGCTGCTGGGCAGGTAATTCTCGGCGATGATGTCGTCTTGTTGCGTGGGCAAGTTGGGGCAGGGGATGACTAAGTCGCCTGGTTTGAACTGCCCGCTGGGGTCAAGCATCACCTCGGCGCAGCATTCGTGCACCAGTGCCATGGGCAGTTTTTCCAGCAGCACTTCGGGTGAGCGGTTGCCCTGATAATACCGCTGGTCGGCCTTGCACACCGAAAGCCAGCGCGGGCGCAGCAACGCCAGCCCGCTGGTTAGGTCAAGCTCTTGGCAGGCGGCTTCAATCATGCCCGGCGCAGTCAAACGATAGACGGTACTAATCATGGCGTGCTTTCCTCAAGGCCCAGCAAGGCATGGGCAACCTTTAGGTCATAGGGATAGGTGATTTTGATGTTGTGCACTTCGCCCTGCACCAGCGCCACGGGCTCGCCGCGCAGCGCGAAAATCTTGCAGGCGTCGGTCAATGTCAGCTCTTCCTCGGGCGAAAGTGAATCCATCAGCTCGCGCATTTTGGCGCACCAAAAGCTCTGCGGTGTTTGCCCTTGATAGAGCTTCTCGCGCGGGGGAATTTCGGTGATGAAGGTGTTATCATCACTTCTTACAATCGTATCAGTGGCGGGGATGACGGTGTCACACGCGCCATGCTGCTGCACGGCGGCAATGTTGTCGCTGATGATGCGATGCGTCACAAAGGGGCGCACGGCGTCGTGGGTGAGCAGCATGTGCTCGCCTGCACCGCGAGTTGTTTCCACCCAAGCCAGCAGATTGCGCAATGTGCCGTTGCGGGTGTCGCCGCCCTCAATGACGGTGATGCCATGGCCGGGCAGCAGATGCTGGTCAAGCGTGTCCTGCGTGAAGTCCAGCCAAGCGCGCGGGGTGAGCACCACCACGCAGTCCACCTGCGGGTGCGCCCAGAATTTCTCGGCCGTGTGCGCCAAAATGGGCTTGCTGCCCAGCTGCAAATACTGTTTGGGCATGGCACTGCTGCCCATGCGGCTACCAATGCCTGCGGCAAAAATGGCGGCGATGTTCATGAATTTTCTCCTTCTGTGGGGGTCGGCTTGGGTGCAGGTTTGCGCTGTTTCTTGCGTGAAGGGGTTTCGCCCACCATGTCATCGTAAATATCGCACACTTCGTTGGCTTCGCCCTGTGCAATCACTTCGCCTTTGTCCAGCAAAATGGCGCGGCTACAAATGCGGCGCACCTGCGCGGTGTTGTGTGACACAAACAGCACGGTCACGCCTCGGTCAAACATCTGCTTAATGCGCTTCTCGCTTTTCTTTTTGAATTTCGCGTCGCCCACGCTGAGCACTTCGTCAACGATAAGCACATCAGGTTCAACGGCAGTTGCGATGCTAAAACCAAGCCGCGCGCGCATGCCGCTGGAGTAGTTCTTCACCGGCGCGTGGATGAAATCGCCCAGCTCGCTGAACTCCACAATGGAGTCATAACGCTCTTTCATGTAGGCACGGGAGTAGCCCAGCGTTGCGCCATACAGAAAAATGTTTTCGCGGCCACTGTAGTTCATGTCAAAGCCTGCGCCGAGCTCCAGCAGGGGAGCGATAACGCCCTGCACTTGTGCGTTGCCGCTGGTGGGACTCAACACGCCGGCGATGACTTTCAGCAGTGTGCTTTTGCCTGCGCCATTGAAGCCCAGCACGCCAAGACGTTCGCCTGGCTGCATTTCAAACGAAATATCACGCAACGCCCAATACTCGGTGTAGCTCACCCGCCGTTTAATCAAGCGGATAGCATACTCCTTGAGGTTGTCGATTTTCTCTTTGTGCAGGTGGAATTTCATGCTGACATTTTCCACGGCAATGGCGGGTTTGGACATACGGGCTCCTATATGTGTAGTATAAACTCATTCTGCTTGCGCTGAAACAGCCAAATGCCAATCACCAGCACAACCAGCGCAAACACCAATGCAAACACAAACTGCCGCAGCTGAATCATCTGACCGCGCAGCACGGTGTCGCGGAACATCTCGATGATGGCGAAAAGCGGGTTGGCGTTGAGCACCATCATCAGCCCATGGTCGGGGCTGCCGCCCATGGTGGCCGGCGACCAAAAAATCGGCGTGGCGTAGAACAACGTCATGGTAAACACGCTGTACAGATATTCCACGTCCTTGAAAAACACCGCAAGGGTGGAGACAATCAGCCCAATCCCTGTGCTTAGTATAAACAAAATCAACAGCGGCACGGGGGCAAGCAGCAAATACCAGCCTAGATTGGGTGCGGGGTTGCGCTCGCTTGCTGCAACGACAAAAAACACCACAAAGCCTACCAGCACCACTAGGCTAATCAAAAACGTCACAAAGTTGGAAAGCACATTGGCCACAGGATAAATAAACTTGGGCACGCGCACTTTTTTGATGACCGATGCGGAGCTTTTCATCGACTTCATGGCGCGCTTGGTGGATTGGCTGAAAAAGTGGAACAGCAGCCTGCCGCACAGTAAGTAAATGGGAAAGTTGATGATGTTGGGGTCTTGCGTCAAGCGACCAGCACCAAACAGCCGCCCAAATACGAACACTAGTACAAGCGTGGTCAGCAGCGGTTCCAGCAAAGTCCACACCACGCCCAGCACCGAGTGGCGATACTGAATCTTAATGTTTTTCACCACAATTTCGCGCAACAGGTGGCGGTAGCGGTACAGGTCTTTGAAGAACATGGGTGGCCTTTCTGTTAGGCAAATGGATTGGTGATGGTCAAGCGGCCGTCAATCACCTGGCCGTGGGCGAGGTCTTCGGAGATAAAATATGTGCAACCATACTCTAGGGCGGATGCAAGCATTAAGCAATCAAAGTACGTGTACTTATATTGTTTATGCAAACGCAAAGCGGCGAATAATGTATTGAGCGTTACCATGCCAACATGGCAAACATCACGAATTTCTTGCACGGCTTGCACAGTGGTTGTTTCATCTAATTTCCATTTTTTTGTGCACACATGGCTAAATTCATGGAGTGCTTGAATGCTGGTGCAACAACTATACTTTTCATAAAGTGCATTACAAACATCTCCTTTCTTTGCGCCCTCGCTGGAGCTATCGAATGGATATAGCAGGATGTTTGTATCCAAGAAAGCTTCAGCGTTCATAGCAGTCCTCCCGGTTGAACTTGTAACCGCTCATATCCACGCGAAATGCGTTGAAAAGTGGTTTTTGCTTGGGTTTTGGCTCGTTTTCCATAAACAAAACAATTTGCCCTTTGCGCTTGCGCAGTTCTTGTGGAATGACGAAATCTTCAAGCCTGTCAACTTGAAATTGATATTGTTCCATAAATAGGCCTCCTTTTGCTCATAGTATGCCCTACGTCTTGCGTCCACCCCAGCGCCATTTCCAAAAATAGCGCAGCATAGATTGAATTTGCACCAATAGCAGGCGGAAGCTTTGTTTGCTTTCGCGCTTCCAAGCGTGCTGCACCGTGGCGTGGGGATACCACAGCACGCGACCCTGCTTGGCGAGAGCGCGGGTGATGTCGCAGTCCTCGAAATAAAGGAAGTAGCGTTCATCGAAGCCGCCGATTTTTTGCAGCGTTTCGGTGCGGATGAACATGAAACAGCCGGTGGCGTTCTCGATTTCAAAGGGCTTGCCGAAGTTCATTTCGGCGGTCATGGCGTATTCATGCAGCAGGCGGTTGGCCAGCTTGCCGCGGCGCAGGCGGCTGGCGGCGAGATACTTCAGCCGCGGGTTGCGCTTGCCCAAAATTTGCGGCTCGCCTGTTTTGGGGTATACAATGCGCGGGCTGAGCATCACTACATCCGGGTGCTCGTCCATGTACTGCGCCATGTTGGCGATGGCATCCTCGCTCAGCGAGATGTCGGGGTTGATGATAACGTGATATTTGCTGCGCAAGCGCGGCAAAATCAGATTATGCCCTGCGCCAAAACCCACGTTCCATGGAATGCGTACCAGCTCGATGTTCGGGTCGAGGTCGGCAACGAAGTCCAAAGTGCCGTCGTGCGAGGAGTTATCAATGACGTATAAATGCAGGCGCACCCCTTGCGTTTGCTCTTTGAGCGTGCGCAAAGTGGCTTCAATGGTAGATATGTTGTTGAAGGTGACGATGCTTGCAGTGACCAAGTAGTTGGTCATCGGCACCCCCCTTTCAATGCTTTGATGATGGCAATGCGCCACGCGAGTTTTTGCGTCAATGACGTGCGGTGCCCGGTTTGCGTGCCGCTGTGCCTGCGCCACAAGATGAGCGGCTCGTTGTGCACAATCACTTGCCCATGTCGCTCGGCTTGCAGGGCAAGCCACTGGTCGTGCATGGGAATGCCTTTCGGGAAAGGCAGCACATGTGGCAGCAGCTCACGCGTGAACGCCATGCAGCAGCCTGTGTAGCTGTTCTTAATGATGTTGCGCAGCATGCCTGGTCTTGCGCAAACGCGCCCGGTGATGTTGAGCTGCTCGTCGGTGGTATGTGCGGCATGAACCAGCAATGCACAGCCTTGCAGTTGCCGTGCCCGGTCAAGCTTGCCGGGCAGCCAAACGTCGTCTTGGTCGCACAGCACGAGGATGTCGCCTCGCGCATGTGTGAGCAGGAACTCCACGTTGCGCACCACGCCTTGGCACGGTCCCTGCACATATTGAATGCGCGGGTCATCAAACACAAGGGTCATGTTGGGCGCGTCGTCTGAGATAATCAGTTCATCGCCCGGCGCAAGCTGCGGCAAGATAGATGCCACTTGCTCGTGGATATACGGTTCGCCGCCGCACGCGGCCAGCAACACAGAAATCATTGCGCAACCGAGATTTCGAGGATTTCCAGCGCCACAACACCGGCGGGGGTTTCTACTTCAACTACGTCGCCAGTTTTGTGACCCAGCAACGCACGGCCAACGGGCGATTCATCGCTCACGCGGCCTGCTTCGGGGTCGGCTTGCGCCTTGCCGATGATTTGGAACGCCAGCTCTTCGTTGTAGGTTTTGTCAAACACTTTCACTTGGGAGCCAATGCCGATTTTGTCAGTGCTAATGTCCTTTTCATCAAGGATTTGCATGTTCTTGAGTTCTTCCTCAAGCCGTGCAATTTTTGCTTCCATGATGGCCTGTTCGTTCATGGCCTCATCGTATTCGGCGTTTTCCGACAGGTCGCCGAATGAGCGGGCTTCCTTGATTTTTTCGGCAATTTGCTCGCGCCCGGTGGTGCGCAGGGCTTCCAGCTCCTCCACCAGTGCTTTGTAGCCCTCGGCGGTGACGAAAATCTGGTTTGGTTGCATGGCAATTCTCCTCTTGTATTGTCATATAGGTAATCTATTATACTATGGATGTGCAAAAAAGTCAAGTGAAATTAACGTGAACACGCCTGCGCATACTCCCGCAGCAGCTGCGTGTATAATTCGTAATCCGCAAGGCTCACGCCCGGCGGGGTTTGGTGGTCGCAGCTAAGCACAAATCCGCCAGCTTGCCACGGCGGCAACAGCCGCTCAAACTCCGCGCGCATGGCGGCTTCGCCGCGGTGCATCACCATCTTGTCAAAGCCGCCCAGCATCAGCAGCGTGGGATATTTCGCCCGCAGCGCAGCCACGTCCACGCCAGCCTGACGCTCCAGTGGCAAAATGCCCTGCACGCCGCTATCCAGCAGCCAGGGGATGAGTTGGTCAACATGGCCGTCTGTGTCCACGAAAAACAGCACGCCATGCAAGTGCTTTGCAAGCTCAAGATAATACGGCCGAATGAACTCGTCAAAACAGTCTTTGCTCAGCATTGGCCCATGATTGTACGACATGTCTTCACTCAAGCACAGCATGTCGGGCTGCAAAATCGGCAGCACTTGCTCAAGCACCTGCAAGTTAAAGGCCAGCAAGTCTTGGTTGATGGTGTGCATCAGCTCGGGTTGGTCGTAGAACGCGAACAGGTGCTGTTCAATGCCAAGCAACCGCCGAGGGAACCAAAAAAATCCGTCGAACACAAGTCGCAGACTGAACTCGCCGCGTGTGTGCCGCTGCGCAAAATTCCGCGCGTGCTGCACGGCATCATCAATGCGCGATTGCAAATAAAGTTGCGGGCGCACACGCTGGTAATCTTCCGCGTTGGCAATGCACTCGCCATGTGGTGCAACGCAGATGTTTTCCAAAAAATCAAGCCCAAAGTGCCGCAGTGAGGCCTCCCAGCCAAGTTGCGGCAAGCCTTCGCCCTCCCAGCGCAGTTTGGTTTTGTCCCACCAGTGCGCCCATTCGATGCAGGGCAGGCGCGGTGCGGCTGCGCGGGGGATTTGCAGCGCGGCGCGCAGGATGTCGCGTTCGGTCATGGCGAACCTCCGTGTTGTTTTGTTATAGTATAGCACAAAATTTGCGCGTTGTCTACTGCGCGGGCTTGCAAGTGTTGGCCGGTGCTGGTGCGCCCCATTCTTTCGCAGGATGACACAGAAGCAGAAAAAGAAGATTTTGTGCTTGACAACCCCACTAGCTTGTGATATAATAACAGGTGGTGTGTTCCTCTGGTGCAAGCTACGAACCCACGATAACATTTAAAGGACTGAATTTCCATGACCCAAGAAAGAGCCCAACAACTCATCGACATCAACCCCAACTGCGGCTATGCTGCTTTGCTGATGACAGCCAAAGACAGCATGAAAGAAGCCCCGCCCGAAATCATCATCGGCTCCACCGTGAAAGTACACGTGAAAATCCGCGAAGGCGACCGCGAGCGCGTGCAAGTGTTTGAAGGCACCGTCATCGCCCGCCGTGGCAGTGGCGTGAGCGAAACATTCACCGTGCGCCGTTTGAGCTATGGCGTTGGCGTGGAGCGTGTGTTCCCGCTGCACAGCCCCAACGTGGTGAAGGTGGAACTCGTGCGCCTGGGCCATGTGCGCCGCGCGAAGTTGTACTACCTGCGTGGTCGTGTGGGCAAAGCTGCGAAAGTTCGCCAAAAAATCGCAAAAACCGCATAAAGCATTTGCAACGAATTGGGCGGGTGAAAATCCGCCCATGTTGTATATCAAGGAGGGCTAACGTGGCAACCAAGCGACTGTGTGCAAACCGTGACGTTCACCCTGCGTTGCGCAAGCTGTTTTTCGTGGCCGAAGTGCTTTGCGACGGCGTGCTACTGATTGCGCTGGCGTTCACGTTCGCAGTGCGTTTGTCTGCGGTGCAGGGAGACTCCATGTTGCCCACGCTGGAGCACGGGCAATGGATGATGGTGTTGGCCGCGCCCATGCAGCTGCGCCACGGTGACATCGTCGTGGTGAGCGAAAGGGGCGTGCAGCTGGACGACCATGTGGTGAAGCGAGTGATTGGCTTGCCCGGCGATGTGATTGACATTGACTTTGCCACCGGGGTGGTTTATCGCAATGGCCAAGCGTTGCACGAACCCGACCTCGACTTGATTAACCGGCCCGGCGACGTGGATTTCCCCGTGACCGTGCTGCCCGGCACCGTGTTTGTGCTGGGCGACAACCGCAATAACTCGATGGATAGCCGCCACAGCCAAATTGGCTTGGTTGACCAACGCTTTGTGATTGGACGCGTGTTATACCCATAAAAGGAGGCAGTTATGAACGACCGTCCCGATACCCTATGCAAGCCTGCGGAGACTCGCATGCCGCTGAAAGCCTGCTTTGAAGTGGCCGAGGTGCTCGCGTCGGCGGTGCTGGTCATTGCGATTTTGTTCACCTTTGTGCTGCGTTTTGCAGGCGTGGTGGGCGCAAGCATGGAGCCCACGCTTTACGATGGGGAATGGCTGGCCATCACAACATTTGGCAACCCACAGCATGGGCAAATTGTGATTATCTCGCCGCGCAACGAAGTTAACGAGCCACTGGTGAAGCGTGTGATTGCGGTGGCGGGCGACCGTGTGGACCTCCGTGACGGACATGTTTGGGTCAACGGCAACAATATTTTCGAGCCTTATATCCCACCGTTTGCCAACACGGAACCTGCGGCGGATGGTTTGACGTTCCCGCTTTTGGTGCCCGAAAATGCCGTGTTTGTGTTGGGCGACAACCGCCAGCACTCCACAGATAGCCGACACTCGCAAATCGGCTTGGTGCGCGTGGATGATATTTTAGGTCGCGTGCTGTTGCGCGTGTGGCCAAACCCCACCGGTAACTTTGATGGATAATGCACAGGTGCAATGGTTTCCCGGGCACATGGCAAAAACGCGGCGGCTGATGAAAGAAAGCCTGCCGCTGATTGACGCCGTGGTGGAACTGCGCGACGCGCGCGCGCCCGAAAGCAGCTGCAACCCCGAACTGGGGGAGCTCATTGGCGCAAAACCGCGCATGGTGCTGCTGAACAAAGCCGACTTGGCCAACGCCGACATGACCGCGCGCTGGCTGAATATACTGCGAAAAGAACACGCTGCTGCCCTTGCGGTTGATTGCCGCTCGGGCCGCGGCTTGCATGCATTCTCGGATGCAGTGAAGACCGCTTGTGCGGCGACAATTGAGAAAAACATCGCGCGGGGCATGGCCAATCGCCCGCTGCGGCTGATGATTTGCGGCATTCCCAACGTGGGCAAGTCATCGCTGATTAACCGTCTGGCTGGGCACAGCCGCGCCAAAGTGGCCGACCAGCCTGGTGTGACGCGGCGCAACCAGTGGCACGTGGCTGGCAAGATTGACGGAGCTACCATTGAGCTGCTGGATACTCCCGGCGTGCTGTGGCCGAAGTTCGACGACCCCGTTGTGGGCGAAACTCTTGCTTTTTTGGGTAGCATCAAAGATGCCGTCATCGACAGCGAAACCCTTGCCATGCGGCTAATTGCCGTGCTGATTGCGGGTTACCCGCAGCTGTTGGAGCGCTATAAACTTGATGAACTTTCGTTGCCCACATGGCAGCTGCTGGAGGAAATTTCGCGCAAACGCGGCATGCTGCTGCGCGGCAACGAGCCCGACACCGAGCGGGCGGCTATCATGCTGCTGGACGAACTGCGCGGCGGGCGGCTGGGGCGAATCACCTTTGATTTGCCTGCAAGTGCGAAGTAAAATCTTGCAAAAATAAGTGCCAATTGGAGCCAAAAAATTGCGGCCAAACCATGAATATGCAGTGAAATTTAGGCTGTTTGCGCGGCATAACCGCCCTCGCCTGTGGAAAACTTGGTGGAAACAGTGAAAAACTCTGCTATTTCGGCACTTTACAGCAGCAAGGAATTCACTTTACATCGCTGCTAAATGTTCGCCTAAACGCGCATATTCATCCGCTTTCGCATACTAAGTTGCAAGTTCTCTTGCAGTGGCGGCAAGTTGTCCACTCGCCCAAGCCCAATGCAAGTTAAAACCCCCGCAACCGCCGTGCACATCCAGCACTTCGCCGCAGGCAAACAGCCCCGGCACCAGCCGCGATTGCAGCGTGTGCGGGTCAAATTCACGCACATCCGCACCGCCGGCGGTGACTTGCGCGTGCGCAAACTCTCGTGTTCCCACCACTGGGAACGCGTTTTTTTTTGGCGACTGCCCGCTTTTCGCCACGGCCTCGGCCACACGTTTTGGTAGCAAACCCGCTAGGGGCAGCTCGGCGATGGCCTGCCATTGCGCAAGCAGCGCATCAAGTTGCTCATGCGAATAATCGGGCAGCAAGTCCAGCTCAACGAGGCAGCCCGGCTGTACATCGCGTGAAAGCTCCATCGCTGCAATGCCGGACAAACCATCATCGGTGAAGAGGATTTCGCCCTGTGTTGCGCGCAACACTTCGCCATGTAGCGTGAGCTTAGCCGCCGCACGCACGCGCAGTCCCTTCAAGCTGGGCAGCACAGGCGACTTGCATCGCAGCTGCACCAGCGCAGGCTTTGGCGGCACAATCGCATGGCCGAGCGATTGCAGCAGCGCAAAGCCCGAGCCATCGCTGCCGTGCGCGGGCGCAGCGCAGCCGCCTGTGGCGATAATCACTCGCTGCGCATGCCACTTGCCGTTGACCGCAAAGCCATCACTCGTGCGCACAACTTGCGCCGCATGCTCATCGCAAACAATCTCCACGCCCGCGCGCTGCGCGCCAAAGCGCAGCGCATCCAACACACTGGCTGCTGTGTTGCTGCGCGGATATAGCCGCCCTTCGGTGTCCTCCCAAAGGGCGAGGCCGAGCGCGTGAAAAAACGCTTCGCACTCCGCTGCCCCAAAGGCCTGCAAAGCCGGGGCGGCGAAGTGTTTGTTGTGGTAGTCATGCGTGGCGGCGTGGCGGTTGCTGATGTTGCAGCGACCGTTGCCCGTGGCGAGGATTTTCTTGCCCGCGCGGGGCATGCGCTCCAGCACAAGCACGCGCGAACCTGCCTGCGCAGCGGTAATCGCCGCCGCCAAGCCGCTTGCGCCCGCGCCGATGATAATTAAGTCATACTTCATTGGGGGAACTCCAACACAATCGGCGCACGCTGCCATTCTCGTTGTGTATTGTCAATGAAACGCTCGCCGCAGCACATGCAGTAGCCAACGAACCAAGACTCAATGCAATATACCCGCGCGTGATACTCGCTTTGCCATTCCACTCGGCCGCCATCAAAACCCAATGTGTTGCCCCACGTGCCGGGGCTTGCGCGGCGATATATCCAGCGGTTCACCATTGCATACACACGTATGTTAACGCAGGGGAAGCCTTCGTGCACAATTGCGATGTGATTTGTGCCACCGGGTGATGTGTGAATTTCGGCTAAATGTGGTACGCCCACGCTTGCAAAAAATGTTACGATAAGCGCAAACAGCACAGCAAGTGAGCACAAAGCCGAAAGGATTGCTTTGTCTGATTTTTGCATATATGTTTGGCAGCGCCGCACGGTGAGCGTAATCAGCAGGCTTGTGCCGCTTGCAAACAGCAGCCAATACAATCCCCCCATGTGCACAAAAACGAAAGGACTGATGAGAAATAATGCAGTGGCGACCGCGAACAATGCAAACAAGCCTGTTGCAATCCAAAGCCAAATGCGCAATGCTTTCGACATGGGCTTGATTTCGCTTGGTTCAGCTGTGTAGCGGCGGCATAGTCCTATCATAAAAACGATAACCAAGTGCAGCAGACACACGATGAAGATGAACGGCATCAAGTCCATCAAAAACCAGCCGCCCATGCTAATCGCCGCCAGCGCAACTGCAATGATATACCAAATACGAAACGCTTTTGTCATATGCACCTCCTGTTAGTCAAACGCCACGGTGATACTGCCTATTAGCCTATCATCGTATGTACCGCACCAACAAACTTCCCAAAGCTGAACCACGGCGCGATGTTCGTTTTCCCATTCGATTTCCAGGCGATTTACCCGGCTGTCGCGATGTTGTTGGGGGCGATGATACAGCCAGCCATTCAGCATGGGGGCCGCCGTGATGATTGTAGATTCAAAATGGCCTTCGCTTTTGTATGTAATTAAGCGGTTGGTGCCGCCCGGCGATTCAGAAATCGTGTATGGTCTGTGCAATGTGCTGGTGCCGGTGCGGTAGAACGATGCCTGTAGCGCTATTCCACCAAATATCAACGTTGTTACAAGTGAGCACACCACGCAGGCGATAACCAGCAAAGTTTTCGCCCACCAGCGGCGGTTTCGGCACAGCCACACGGTGAGGGTTATTAGCAAGTGCAAGCCGCATAGGTAGAACAGCCAAAACAAGGCTGTGATATGCACAAAACCAACTGGGCTGAGCAGAAAAAACGCTAACGCTACGCCGCTTAGTGCAAACAGCCCCGCAGCCGCACAAAGCCAATCACGAAGTGCTTTTGTCATATGTCCTCCTGTTAATCAAACGCCACGGCAATCGGCTCGCTGTCGGGCAGCTCAACCACGGCGAGCTGTTCGTGCGCCCACGTCACCGAGAAGTGCTCGGCCAGCCCGCGATGCGGCACCCAAACGCTTGGCGTGCGGCGATACACCCAGCGATTTACCATCGGCGCAGCCACGATATTGTCGCGGTCAAAGCCGGTCACATACACGATGGCGCGGTTCGTGCCCTGCGGCGAGCGCGATATTTGGTAGGGTGTGTACATCGTGGTGGCACCCACGGCCATGAACAGCGACGCGATGAAGAACACAAGTCCTACCGCCATTGCAATGAATGCGGCGGTGATGGAAAGCGCGATTTTCTTGCCGCGTGTGTGCAGTTTCTCGCGGCACAGCCACACGGTTAGGCTCACCAGCAGGTGCACGCCGCTAAGGTAGGTCAACCAGTGCAGCAGCGCAAGATGCACAAAGCCGTAGCGGCTGAGCACGAAAAAGCCCAGCAGCACCAGCGTGAGCACGCGAAACGCGGCGGCGCAGATTATCCATATGCGAAATGGTTTGCTCATGGTATACCTCCTGAGATGTCGCTAAACGAAGATGCCAGCAATGGCAAAAGCGAGAGCAAAGAACCAAGGACCTAACAATGCGACAGGGCCTAAAACATCGCCAGCACCTAGCCAAGAATTACCAGCCAATATTCCCACAAAAAACAAGCCAAGAGCCGCTAGCCAAGTAAAAATTCTAGCGTTATTCATAATATTCACCTTTCAATGAGCGCAATGTAGGGGCGGCGATTATGCCGCTCGCATATTTACTTAAACACAACGTTCTTCACCGCACGCATACCGCCGCAAATCAGCACGCAGGCCGAGCGCAGGTACTCTTCCTCGTTGAAGATGCTCACGAGGGCATCCACCATGCGGCGGTCAATCAGCCCGCCGCTCCACATGGCAATGGAGCGCACCGGCATTTCCACCACGGCATCCATCATGCCACTGGCATCGCCAATGGTGTCTTTTGCGATGCCTGCCACAATGGGGAAGGCGAAGTCGATGATTTTCATCAGCAGGCGGCCAAAGGGGCTTTGTTGTGCATCTTCGATGGAACAATCCCATGTCATTTCGCGCGGCACAGGCCAGTTCGTTGGCGGGATTTCATGCCCAAGCACAGCTTCAAATTCACAGTCGGGAATCGCATGCACCAAGCCTTGCGCATAGCAGGGCAGGGCAGGGTAGGGCGCGGTGGCGGCTTCGCTTTGCATGGTCACGGTGCTGCTCAGGCGCAAATCTCTGCTGGATGCAGCCGCATGAATTGTATACACACCCGGCGCGCAATGCCAGTTGTTGAGCCCCACGTGGAAGTAGGCAAAGGCGCGGCTGTCAAGCGTGACGGTGACGCGTTTTTTCTCGCCTGCTTTGAGGAACACTTTGCCGAAACCCTTTAGTGCCTTCGGCTCTCTAAACACCGCCTCATCTTGAGGAGCACTCACATAAAACTGTACAACTTCAGCGGCATCAACCGTCCCAGTGTTCGTCACGGTTACGCTGACGCTGATTTCATCGCTAGGCGTGATGTTTTTCTTGCTCACACGCAGGTTGGTGTAGTCAAACGTGCTGTAGCTCAAGCCGTGGCCAAAGGGGAACAGCACGTCTTTGTCGGCTTTGTCGTAGTAGCGGTAGCCCACAAAAATGCTTTCGCGATACTCCACTGTGGCCGTACCGCCGGGGAAGTTGCCGAAGCAAGGGGTGTCTTGCAGGCGCAGGGGGAAGGTCTCGGCCAGTTTTGCAGACGGCGAATATGCGCCATACAGCAGGTCAATTTGCGCTTCGCCCACGGCCTCGCCTGCTAGATAGCTTTCGAGAATCGCGCGCACTTGCCCAGCCCAGGGCATGCGAATGGGCGCACCGTTGCACAGCACCACCACGATATTCGGCTGCACGGCGGCCAGCTGGCTAATCAGCTGGTTTTGGCAGGGCGGCAGGTCAATGTGCTTGCGGTCAGCGCCCTCGCTGTCCATGCTTTCGGGCAGCCCAGCGAAGACCACGCACAGTTCGCTGCGCTCGGCCAAGTCAATGGCAGCGCGAGCCTTGACGATATCATAGTTATAATCCGAAGCACCAAAACCTTCAGCGTAGTCAAACTCCAGTCCCTCGGCTTTTGCGGTTTCGTAGGCAGAGGCCACGCGATAAGCATGCACGTGCGAGCTGCCGCCGCCTTGGTAGCGCGGCTGCTTGGCAAAACCACCGATGAACGCCACGCCTGCTTGCTCGCGTGAAAGTGGCAGCACGCCGTCATTTTGCAGTAGAATCATGGTGTCGCGTGCCATGGCGCGCGCAATGGCGTGGTCACGCTCGTTGAGCTCCTCGGGGCATTCGGGGCGTTGTGCATCCAGTTCAACGGCTTGCGCGGCACCTTCAACGGCGCGCAGCACCAGTTCAATCACACGGCTGGCGGCTTCGTCAAGCGCGGCTTGGCTGAGCGTGCCATCGTTGAGCGCATCGGTGATGAGTTCGGTGTGCAGGCCATGGCTGTCGGGCATTTCCAGGTCAAGGCCTGCTTCAATGCCCGCCACGCGATTGCTCACGGCACCCCAGTCGCTGACGACAAGGCCGCCAAAGCCCCATTCGTCACGCAGGATTTCGGTGAGCAGGCGTTTGTTTTCGCTACAATAGATGCCGTCAAACAGGCGATTGTAAGCGCACATGACCGTCCATGGGTCGGCGCGCTTGACAGTTTGCTCGAACGATGGCAGATAGATTTCACGCATGGCGCGCTCGTCCACCACAGACTGCGTGGTCATGCGGCGTTTTTCTTGGTTATTGGCGGCAAAGTGCTTGATGCTCACGCCCACGCCTTGTGATTGCAGGCCTTGGGTGTAGCTCACCGCCATCTCGCTGCTCAGATATGGGTCTTCGGAGAAATACTCAAAGTTGCGGCCGCACAGGGGCGAACGCTTGATGTTCACCGCAGGACCAAGCAGCACGTTGAGCTCGTGCGCGCGGCACTCCTGTCCCAAAATTTCGCTCAGCCGGTGCAGCAAGTCGCGGTCGAACGACGCAGCTGTGCCGCTTGCTGTGGGGAAGCAAACGGTCTGCACGCTTTTGCCCAAGCCCATGGGATTGTCGCCGCCTTGGTCTTGCTTGCGCAGGCCGTGCGGGCCGTCGGCCATCATGATGCTTGGCAGGTCGAGACGTTCGATGGGATGCGTGTGCCAGCTGCCCATGCCCTTAATGAGCAGCAGCTTTTCTTCCGTAGTTAACTTGGTGACGAGTTCGCGTGCTTGGTCTTTCATGGTAATCCTCCTAGTGGTATTGGTGGGGGCGGATGTAAAACCCGCCGGAATTTCATATTGGTTGATGCTGGGGCAGCTAAATCGGCACATCGCACGCGTGCTCACGCAGCACCACGTGCGTTTTCACGGCGGCCACGCCCTCCACATCGCTCACAGCGCGTTGCAGCAGGTCGAGCTCCTGTGTGCTGCGCGCAACGGCTTGCAGCAGAAAATCAAACTCGCCCGTGAGATAATCACAGCTGAGGATGTTCTCAGTGTGCTGCATGCGTGCAGCAAAGGCATCGGCATAACGAGGCTGCTCCAACTGCACATGCAGCCATGCGCGAATGCCGTAGCCCAAGGCGTTGTAATCCAGCGCCACTGTGTAGCGTGTAATAATACCGCGGTCTTCAAAACGATGGATACGGTCAATGACTGCTGACACCGATAGGTTTATCTGTCGGCTGATGTCTGAAGCTTTTGCGCGGGAATTTTCACGGAGAATGCGCAACAGTTGTTGGTCTAGTTTATCCACGTAACGCCTCCATTTTTTCGGGAGTAGGGTTTGCGAGGATAGTTTGGTAAGTGTGGTAAATCACTTGGCCGGGTGCCGCGCCGGGGGATTTCTTCACGACTTTTACAGGCGTGTAGTCCACCGCCGCGCGGCCATGCGCCTTGCTGTGCCATGCGGCAATTTCCGCAGCTTGGGTGATGCAAGCATCACTCGGCTGCTGCCCCTCGGTCATTAATATGACATGCGAGCCGGGATAATCCTTCACGTGCAGCCACAGGTCGTGCCCGCGTGCAAGTTTGAAGGTGAGATGGTCGTTTTGCACGTTGTTGCGCCCCACCAGCACGCGCAGGCCTGCGGCAGTGCGATACTCAAGGGGCGGCAGCGTTTTGGCCTGCTTTGTTTTGCCCTTTTCGCGCTTGATGTTGAGATAGCCTTGCTGTTGCAGCTCAGTGCGAATGGCCTCCACGTCTGCCAATGACGCGGCGCGTTGCAGCGAGTCCGCCACGCTGTCCAGATACACTGCCTCGGCCTGCGCTTGGGCAATTAGCCCGCTGAGCAGCTGCGCGGCCGTTTTCGCCTTGCTATACTTCTTATAGTAACGCTGCGCGTTTTGCGCAGGCGAAAGCGCAGGGTCAGCCGCGATGGTGAGCGGGCGGTTTTCGTCATAGTAATTGTCCACGCGGTAGGCAGTTGCGCCGCGCGGCAGGGCATGCTGGTTGGCCAAAATGAGCTCGGCTGCCACGCGCAGGGGCTCGCGATGTTCGGCGGCGGCGAGCTCGCGCGTCTGGGCGTCGGCCTTGCGGCGTGCTCGCGCAGCGCGGGTTTCGCACAGCTTGAGCAGCTCGGCGCTGCGCTGTTTTTGCCGCTGAGCGCGGTCGGCTTGGTCAAAATGCAGCTCTAAATAGCGTGATAAACTCTCGCAATCGCCGATGTTCGGCGGGGTTAATTCGCTGTGTTGCGGGGTATTGTTCGGCGGCATTTCGTAGGGCAGCCCTGGGAAAATCGCCCGCGTGCTTTGTGAAAAATCCACCCGCCGAATGGCATCGAGCACCGTGTCGTCCTCGCGCAGAATGATGATGTTCGCGTGGCGCCCAGTGAACTCCGCGATGAGCGAAAACCGCGTGGGCAGCCCGATTTCGCTGGTGCCGGTGAGTTCAAAACGCAGCATGCGCTCTTGCGGCGGCTTGGTGATGCTCACGATTTTTGCGCCCGTCAGGTGCTTGCGCAGCAGCATGCAAAACATCGTGGGTTGCGGCGGGTTTTCGGGCTGGGTGGTGATGAGCCCCGCCCGCATGCGCGCTTGATTGATGCAAATCAGCAGGCGGAAATTGCCCTCGCGGCTGCGCAGGTGCAGCACCAGTTCATCCTTGCCGGGCTGGTGGATTTTGTCCACACGTGTGCCCAGCAGTTGCTGCAATTCGATGCATAA
>Ga0123355_10006582_pt1 | contig 17238 bp, 7 predicted proteins | sample TergutEmb28metaG_3_FD_89872 | JGI IMG/M metagenome (GOLD analysis project Ga0123355, IMG submission 89872) | Embiratermes neotenicus P1 segment gut microbial communities from Petit-Saut dam, French Guiana - Emb289 P1 | ecosystem: Host-associated > Arthropoda: Insects > Digestive system > Gut ...
GTGGTAATTCAACAGAATAGTCGCAAGCTCCTGATGATGGATATATTAATGTCCGAAACATGTTGAGCACATAAGAAGTGAAATAAAATAGCAAATGACATCAAGTTGGTCTTTTATTCTTCGCAAACTTTGTTTCAATATTTTTAATGGGTTTTAACCTATGCAATGCACTCCCTAAGGATGGTATATTTTTACCGAAACATGTCGGAGTATTGCCTTACTATTTACGTGTATCTAATACTGTGCATCTGGTTGGTAAAATAAAAGAATACATTGATCCGAAAGACATGGGGGGGGGGGACAACTTAAAAAATTACCGGTGGTGAATGTTGCGTTTACGTGTGGCCTGTTCATAAAATTAAACAAAAGCAGCAAATTAATATGCTCACGTCAACAGCATCAAGCAGAGTATCCAGTTGCAATGTTTATATAACGGTTGGTATGACGCATGAATAAATCCGATTAAGATCTTATGTGAGTAAACTGTGTTATCAGTCAGTAGGTTCAAAAATTCAAATTACCAAGTAACATTAACCCTTTAAACGCCGAGTTAAATCCCATCTGCCATATGCTAGCATTATTAGGAGCTCACCATATTTCCCACGTTAGCAAGTTAAGTGTTAACCAAGGAGCTCACAAACCAAATTTCACTACGTGATTGCAGGCTTCCGCCGCGAAATAGATTAGATCTGCGCTCTTCTGGGTTATTACGCAGCGAGTAGTGGCAATTTCTTACCGACCTTTCGGAACTACATATCGGTCCCATCTTCAAGGGTTAAGAATTCCTGACACTTGAAGATGGGACCGACAGGTTGTACCGAAACGTCGGTAAGAAATCACCACTACTCGCTGCCTAATAAACCAGAAGAGTGCAGTTCTCATATTCCACTACAGTAGGATTAACGGCGTAGACAAACAAAAAACAGATGTTGATAAAAGACAACCAGTTTCTTTGATAAACAACTATCACGGAGAAATACGGTTTATGATGAGATCTCAGTCTATCGAATAATAAACGCAACGAGATGCAACTAGCTACCTTTCCGTATTTTTATTAGCTTGCAGATAATCCTATCAGGTCGAAACAAATCTCTTTCTTTGTAGAAACATAATTTTGTTACAATATACTCCTACATTATATAAATAAATCAATATATTCGTTTAAGATGTTTTATGTAAAAATATGCTGTTAATTATCTGAGAGGGAAAAATAAGACGGCTGCATAACATTTTTATGGCAATCTCCAATATTGCTAATCTGCCCAACTGTTCCATAAGGCTAATAAGACTGTATGTAGTCAAAAACACAACTGTATGTCTAGTTAGATGTTATATTTTTAATATTCAAAACACTACATGTTTCGACCAGCAGTGGCCATCAACAGGTTTTTTTTTTTTTCTCAAAACATTAAGATTGTTCCACATAATTCGCGTGAGGGCGTGTTGATGAAGAGATCTCGACATCACCCCAGTTGGAACACAGTACCGCTATACTGGGAGTGTGGCTGAACCACCAGAAGGCGTTCTTCTTTCCGTGTTATTGACTCTTAAAACGATATCTAACGAAACTGAGTATTTAACAACAGGATTTCAAAAGCAAAACGAAGGAAAAATAATTAACTGGCAACTGTATACAGAGGCGAGGCGCAGGCGAGGATCACTGATGATGACCTCCGACCGATGTGCTGAGCCACACAACACTTTGAATCTAATTGAACACAAAGTGTTCAGCAGTTGTGACATCGGAGTTCGCGTGACAGAACAGGATGCTTGAACTCCGCTGTCTCAGATTCAAACAAAGTTTCCGTATTGATTAAACTTCTTTCTCAGAGTACCTGATATTAGGTGAAACAAGATCGCCGGCAAGATGGCGCACACTCCCTGCGTGTGATGTGAACAAACTGTTAGTGCTTAACTCCAGACAAGACAGCACCATATTTGCCATTTAATTAGAACATTTAACTAATTCTTAGCCTAAAACTGAAGGAACTGTAAAAATTCACGGAGTTTAATCCGACTATTTGGTATAGCGACTGACCACGGGCTGGAAAGTCCGGGATCGAATCCCGGTGGGGACAAGATTTTCCGCCCGTCCAGACCGGCCCTGGGGCCCACTCAACCTCCTGTAAAATGGGTACTGGGTCTTTCCCGGGGGTAAAGTGCGGCCGGGGCGTGGGGCTGACCCCCACCCCTACCTAGTGCCAAGGCACTAGAAAGAGTAGAGCTGTACCTCTACTCAACCTAAGGGCCTTCGTGGCCTATAAAAAAGGGTGGAAACCTAATCCGACTGTTTCACAACCAACACAAAACCATCGTATGTCATATTCAGATAGATCTCCTTTTTTGGAGAACCTGCGGCTGGATGGCTGCGTAGAGGCCGAAACATGTAGGAGACACATTCTAAATTAACAAATAATTTTTTGTTGTTGATTGTGAAATTTCTGGATTTTATGTTTTATATCAGTCTATTGCACGGACTTTGGAAAGTACAACGAGAACTGTACGAAATTTTGCTTTTATTCTGTAGATATTTATTTATTGTTTTCATAAATTATTAAGTGTGAAGATAGCAAGTTGGTGCAAATTGCATTACCTTACACCGTGCTGCGGGCGTGCCTGTGGGTATTATGAACACGAGGCTACAGACAGACTTCCCACCCTTCTCAGAAGTTGCGCAGTGACGATTGGTGGATGCCTATGTTCGAGGATATTACTTTTCCCTAAAACGTTGGTAACTATTTACCAATACATGCGGCAGCTGCTTAACCGTACAGACAAAAATATTATATTAATTCAAAACGTAGGTAGCTGTGTATCGACAGAAAAGGCATCTCATCTGAGAACACTTGAGCCATCAGCATCGCCACCGTCAGAATTTAAAAAGGTTTAAGATAAAGATATGTCAATTTTAACCTTTTGGCACAGGGATTATTTTTTTAAATTTTAGCACACCCTGTATATAAAATGTAAATAAAACAGGAACCAAATACATTAGAATTATGAAACAAAGTGCATTTTGAAGAGAGAAAAAACGGAGAGTATATACCATGTTTAAAATATTCAGTATCTATATTTGTTGAAAAAATATATGAAATGCAAGTTTAGAGGTTAGCGGTGCGGTATGACCACTATAGTGGTCGTTAGGCGTCAAAGAGAAAGTCCCATACTCCACGCAAAGAAACATTTGTAGAAAATAATAATGTCAAGACGCATTTACGTCCTTTTGATGGGTGATTCAGGTTTTATGAAGTGGCACTATAACTCACGTAACTCTCCGTGAGGCTTTCCATGCACCCTGCGAAATACCTTCGGGTCAGAACCCCTGATTTCTACGTACTGAAACTCCCGTCTTGATGGCGGACAAAGTCAGAGAAAGTGAGATAAAACGTGTTCAATGTACTAAATAAACGATTAGAGTGTTTTGAGATGTGATACTATGTAGTTAGGCAGTTCATAGCCCTGGAGATGGAGGTAGCACACTTCTTCGAAACGTTTTATCTACCGATTAACGCGCGTTATATCTCAGAAGAGAGCAACATTCAATAAAAGGTACTTGAATATAAACATTTAACTACAAAAAGAAAACAAAACACAACTAAATTATAAATGCTCACAAGACAAAAAAAATGACACAAATTCTTAAGATAGAAATCGTTGCTTCGTTGCAGGTTATCTTGTGTTACTCTGTCAGATACTAAAACGTATACAAACTTGAACCCCTTCGTGGAGAACTGGTAAAAATCTTAATGTGTAACACATACCGAATTTCCTATTCAATGCATAGTGACGTATTACGGAAAGAGGTCACGAAGCAAGGTCTCGAAATGTGTCAGGCACACCCTATACTTTACGGTTTCCATCATACAAAAATATTACCGCACGAGTAATGTTCGCTTTCAAGAGGCCGGGATTGAAAATTGCTGTTGGAACAGGAATACGAATAGGAATAACCTCTAATGAAAATAGCTTGTTTAGATTTGTAAGGCAGATTGATACAGGACTTCAGGGAATGAAAATGACCTTATTTTGAATAAATGATCGGCGTGCCGAGGCTTTTTGTCACGCGAGGAATATGTTTATTGAGTTGGTTTTTCAGTACAGAAAAATAAATGTAAGGACTGTAACTACAAATATTATCTTACTAGGAATGACATGCAAGTAACATGTTTCTTGCATTATGTAATGTTAATGTACAATGCTGATTGCAGGTAAACCTCACTGGGTAACCGGCCCAAACTGCCCTAGTTTCGATTTCAGAGAGCGTTGTAGTTCTAGGTTACAGTTTATATCATAGCTGCATATATAGGTACAGGGTGGTTCTATAGTCACTTTGCACCTGAAGTGAAATATTGTACGCAGAGTGTCAACAGGACGAAATGAAACGTGCTAGCTTCAGACTACAGCGTACAAGCAAACACACATGTACCGAGTGGTGAAAGTAAATTGACACTAGACGCAATATTTTATACACCAAAATTCAAGGAACCTTAGCGTCTTCTATATATTTCCTTACAACGACATTTTTAAAACGGCCTGGCTTTATCAAGTACTGCTCAGAGGTAACGGGAGGTTTTCCTTGCACAATAAGGCATCCCGTTCAAATCTCCGCCCACATATAAATTATCCTCCTTTTTTATAGTCTTCCTCAGTTTCTCCGCACAGACCCATTGACACACCCCACGACCACTTCGGAATGCGGGTACGTTCCTCTCACAGGTTCATCACGGCTCGTATAGGTGCGGTCCAGACAGCCTCGGTAAATAACATACAATTTATTGTGGGGAGCTTTCGCAAAATTGCGAAAAGCGATTATTAGCTTCGTCATGTCTGTCCGTCCGTCTGTCCGCATGGAACAATTCAGCTCCCACTGGACAGATTTTCATTAAATTTGATATTTGATTATATTTCGAAAAACTGGGGAGAAAATTTGGAGTTTTATTAAAATCTGACAATAATAGTTTATAGTACTTTACATGAAGACCATAATATAATTTTTGATCATGTCTTAATTAATTCTTCTTAGAATGACAAATGTTTCAGACAAAAGTTGTAGAGGAAAGCAAAATACATATTTTGTGTTCAATACATTTTTTCTTTCAAAATCATACCAATTGCGAAATAATTTCGAAAAATATGTATAGCCGGACAGGCCAGATGACAATATGGCGCAAGCGCATTCCTTACTGAATACCTAAGGCTACAAATGCACATTCAGAATATGTAATAATTATTGATTTTCCACGGCAACAATGGTCACGAACGTCCCTCATTGTTACGTTATACAAACATTCCCTGTCTTGTTATTACCTCGCTGGGTAACTGAGGCAGTAGAACTGCGTTCGATTCTCAGCAGAAGCCGAGATTTCTCTCTTTAACTTGGCGTTTAAGAGGACGTCCCTGTTGCGTGGGCACCCAGGGCTCTTACCCTTGGGTAAAGCGAAGGGGGCGTGACGTTATTCACCAACTTCCAGCTATTGTTAAAGCATAAGAAGAAATAGAGGCACACAGTAGAACGGCACTTATCCGGACGCTGGCTGTCCGGATCACCAATTATTCGGATCGGGTTGGCCCTTCGGGTAAATTTGTCTAGAATTCTACAAAAGTAACTTGCCCTGAAATTACCGGTTATAATGTCAAGTACAATACAGCGTTGTGGCTTCTGGAACTTCATATCAGGCCTGGTCGAAAGGTACATACTGTAAATAGTAACAGTCGAACTTTAAACTGCCAATGTAGCGCATTTTCAAAGAAAAATCCAGTTATCCGAATTTTGTGCATATCCGCGGCGCACAGTCCCAATTAATCCAGATAAGTGGAGTTCTACTGTACTTTATATCGGCCAAGGGGTTTAACTGTGGTACACATGGTTAACATACATTTAAACGCATTACAAACTATTCACTTACTAGGTATAATACCGTAGGTTTCTGGACATATTTAATTCATAAGAACAAGTGACACTTTCGGTAATGACTCCCTTTTCCTTGGACTGAAAACAATTACAGAACTAAATGCGCCTGTAGGCTACATTGTGCCGAACCCGTTCAGTGAAACAGCGGTAGGGCGATGAGGCAAGTACAGCTGTATAACAGCGGTAGGGTGATGAGGCAAGTACAGCTGTATAACAGCGGTAGAGCGATGAGGCAAGTAGAGCTGTATAACAGCGGTAGGGTGATGAGGCAAGTACAGCTATATAACAGCGGTAGGGCGATGAGGCAAGTAGAGCTGTATAACAGCGGTAGGGTGATGAGGCAAGTAGAGCTGTATAACAGCGGTAGGGTGATGAGGCAAGTACAGCTGTATAACAGAGGTAGGGTGATGAGGCAAGTACAGCTGTATAACAGCGGTAGGGCGATGAGGCAATTACAGCTGTATAACAGCGGTAGGGAGATGAGGCAAGTACAGCTGTATAACAGCGGTAGGGTGATGAGGCAAGTACAGCTGTATAACAGCGGTAGGGCGATGAGGCAATTACAGCTGTATAACAGCGGTAGGGTGATGAGGCAAGTACAGCTGTATTACAGCGGTAGGGTGATGAGACAAGCACAGCTGTATAACAGCGGTGGGGTGATGAGGCAAGTACAGCTGTATAACAGCGGTATGGTGATGAGGCAAGTACAGCTGTATAACAGCAATAGGGTGATGAGGCAAGTACAGCTGTAGAACATTTGCTTTTAAGTGCCACACAGAAACCTGAATTATAAGTAAGGTTTAAGTTTGTACCGCGTAGTAAATACACGTCGCCTTGGTTATAATAAGCAATCACTTAATGCTGTATAAGGAAGAAATCACCGTCCTGAGATCTATATCAAACACAGAAAGCAACGTAGAGTTTTAAGCGCCTTCTCAAAACTACGAAGAGTGACTACTAACTTCGTCATGCCTGCCTCTCTGTCTTTCCGTCCATCCGCCCGCCCGGTTTTCTGTCTGACTGTCTGTCTACCCGGACGGAACAACTGAGTTCCAATGGACAGATTTTCCTTAAATTTGACATTGGAGAATTTTTCAAATATTTGTCGAGAAAATTCAAGTTTGATTTAAATCTCACGAGACTAGCAGGTGATTGGCATGAAGACCTAAGGACATTTTGACCATATATCGACGAATTCCTCTTAGAATAAAAAATGTTCCAGATAAACGTTTTAGAGAAAATTAAAACATAAAAGTTGGTTCAAATATGACTGGGACTGAGTAATTAGTTACCTTCTGTTCGCTCAACACTCTAGCAACTCCCAGACAGGACTGAACAGGTTCTAACCCGAGCAGTAGGGGGGTGGAAGTTGTGGCTTCATTCTCTCAAGGTCGCACCGCTGCTGCGCAATGCGGCTTGTTTACACACAAATCAGTCCCGGTCATATTTGAACCACCTTGTATTTTATGTTCAAGAGATTCGTTTTAAATAGTGTCATGTGTAAGACAATGTGGAAATACATGGTACAGACAGACAGACAGACAGACCACAGACGGTAATAAAACACGACGCAGATAAGATGCGATTTGAATGCCGGATGACTAATGCAAAAACAAAGAGACACATTCATATATTTAAAACCGATTGCTTCATTATTGATTAATTTCGTTTCACATCGCAACACGCTTTAGGCGACACTTACAAAAACCGAGAAACTACGCAACGGCTTATACGTCATTACGATCTGTTTAGTCAAACTGCAGGTCTAAAAAAGCCCATTAGCAAATGAACGTTCTTTACATCAGTGAAGCGTTTATATATGACATGTGAAGACATGGCTAAGAAGTTTGGCTACAATTTCTTTAAAAGCCAGTACGTACGAATAATTTGCATAAGGCCTGCTAATTGAAAATGTGAGTTAACACAGAAATTGACTATAATTTATATAATGCTATATTATCGACTTTGGTCAGATGCATGTAATTTCAATAATCACAGCAATGTTACTAGAAAATTAACATGGAATTATTGAGTTTCTACTGCAACAGTGGTTACGTGAACGCGCCACAATGTTACTTTATAGGTACATTGCCTGTTTTGTTGAATTTTAAACCTGGTGACAAATGCAGTAACAAATGGACCGTAAAGACTTAAATCAGCTGCCCAAGATAAAGAGTTTTGATTTTTATAAGATACATTTAATGTTTCAAGTTCCCCCAGGAAAAATTATACGTCACACAGTCGTCGAATAATCCCGCGGTGAAATCAAATAAGAAACAACACCAGCTTATAACGAAAGAGTCCATACCCAAGAGTCTCCGAACTGGATTTGTCACTCAGATCAAAGGAAGAAGAGACTTTCAGTGTTTTCGGAATGTGAAAGACCTTTAACCAACCCCTTAAACAGAACTCCTCAAAAACATTAAAGAAATTCTCCCTTTTTGGGGCAACCCTGAAGTTCAGCATCGTGCTCAAAAATCGAGCAATTCAGAGACATAATGAACATGATCGTGTTCGACGGCGAGGTACTGTTAACCTTGGCCAAAAACTCCAGAGCAGAAATCTCCCCTTGTCGGCTGTTGTACATTTGAAATAGTGTGCCACAACTGCAGATAATCTCTTTATCATGAGCCACGCAAATATCTTCAGTCATTACCGTCTACCGAACCAACTACTCTAGGCCAGTGTTTCTCAGCCTTTGTGAGACCGCGGCCCGGTAAATTCTTTTTTCATAAGACGAGGGCCCATTCCCAAATAATTTACCTTTCCATTTTTTCTAAGTTCATACATTAAAATAACATAAGTATTAATAATTAATTATGGCATAATCATAAAGAGTATTAGTACATTTATGTATAAGGTGTGGCATGTTGACAAATATAAAATGACATTTAAATTAGTTATGAACCACTGAAATCTTGTAACATATTTTAGTTTCCTCAGGCCAACACCTGGGTCTGAGTTTTTTGACACATTCACGAATATTTTTCTCCTCAGAATATTTCCACTATAAAACATTTATTCATGAAAACTGCTTAGAAAACTAAAATGACAAATTCCAGGAGAACCTCTCGCGGTCCGGTTATAATTGATGCCAGGGTCCGGTACCGGGCCGCGGGCCGGCGGTTGAGAAACACTGCTCTAGGCTATTGCAAATATTTACATATCGAAAGTGAGTCAAAATCACTGTCTACCTGTACAACAAAGATAAAAGCGCAACATTCTTAGTGCTAATGTTCGAGCAGCCTCATTCCTGGCATTGTGACCGACGTGGCTTGTGGCACATACTCGTACAGTGATTAACCTTCCCCTCCTCAGCCAATATCACTTCATTGATTCTTTGAGTGTAAGCATGTCCGGATGTGAACAGGTGTCTACGGTAATGGCACAGAAACTTTGGCTTACCGTGTAGTAGCCGCTACAAGATAGGTCGATACAAGAAACCCACAAGTTCTACCATTAAACTAATGGACTTTGCTGTATTTATTTCTGACGCGTAATCACAAATACAAAGTACTTTTTCCAGCACATTAAGTACTATTTTTAAAGGAAGTGTGGTGTGTCTTCAGTGAACTGGGAAATTGAACTTAAATTATTATGACGAATGAGGTTCAGGCTTTAAACAGTTAAATCATCTTAATTCTGAGCAACGAGGTTCAGTGACGTAATCGGGCAAGAAATACTTTGCTTAGCTGTTCTTAAAAGGGCAGGGATTACGTGGTTTCAAGCTTCCGCCGCGAAGTAGGAAAAAACTGCGCTTTTCTGGGTTAATACGCAGCGAGTAGTGCTAATTTCTTACCGACGTTTCGGAACAACATATCGGTCCCGTCTTCAAGGGTCAAGAATAAAGATCAAGAATCCCTGACCCTTGAAGATGGGACCGATAGGTAGTCCTGAAACGTCAGTAAGAAATTACCAATACTCGGTGCTTAATAACCTAGAACAGCGCATTTCTCAGGTTAGGGATTGTTTCGGCTTACAATAGATCAAGGGAGGTGGAACTGACTCCAGTTTATTACATTGGACTTGTCTGTCATTGCCGAGTGTCGCAAATGTCACTTCACAATCGACACTGAACGTTTTGCCTCTTAGAGTGGAGTGACTTGCGGTATATGTTCGTAAGAATAACGCTTAAAATACACGTACACTGGCCAAAGAATGCATCGTCCTCCACCGACTTCTTCCTCAGACTTTAATAAACTTCTCCGTAAGGCACCCCGCTTTCCTCAAAAAGGAAACGGAACCAATTTCTTCAGCGTTACGTTTTCACTACAAAATTTAGAATAAGGTCAAAGAATGAAGTCCCATGGACGGTAGCATGACGGCACTCGGAATTTACCTACCTACTATGATGTTCTCTTACAATCTCTGGTGTGACCCACGTCAAAAAGCCCAAAGTTTTGTCGACAGCTGACTTACCACGAGCTCTTAATTACCAAAGTTTTTGTTAACAGAATCGCTAAAACACTAGTGAAGTGAACAGGAGGGAAAATCATTGCGCCTCGAAGGAGATGAAGAGGGATTTAAAGCGTGGGACCTGTTTTCATTACCTAAGCACAGACTGTGGCTGAAGTAAATGTACTGCAATTATGATCCATATATCATCCAACAAATGCACTCTGTGGTACTGTACACCATCATGACATATATCAACCCGTACATATTGGTGCTGAAACATGTGCGAGTTGATATGTGTCATAAATTGTGTATTACAAATTGCATTTTGTATATGATACATCGATTACAAGAACAAGCAAGGTATGAAAAACATAAAACATTGAAACTATGGTTCATTGTCGTCAAACATATTAAGAATTAAATCAAATATGGCTGGCGGGTCAGTACAGAAGTATACTGGTAAGACAGCTTTCAGCGCTGTCACAAATGACTTGGCACGCACTGTGCTTAATTCTTCTAACTTTTCCTTTTTTTATGACGCCTATCATAAATGTGTCTGAAATGCAAGCTCCGAACTTGAAATTTCGTAACATGGATTTTGTTTTATACGTTAGGAATAAAATTTAAAGTCATAAATGCTGCCACCATTAAATCGTACACTTATACAAAGCAATTCAAATTTGAATTGGTCTATATAGTTAAATAAATAAACCTACGGAGACCAGTAATCCTGCAATTTTGTAGTAGAGGGGTCTAGTCGTGTTTGGAAATAAAGCCACTATGAGGCAATAAGACTGTAAATGGCGTACTCCATAATGTTGAACACATGACTCGTAAAGCCGTGCTTTGCAGTTTATGACCTTACATAAAGTAGGCTTTGTAGGTGGTCAATATGGTTGAAGATCAAAGCAGCACACTGATATTAGCCTATGCAAGAACAACTCAAATGAAATTCCATAGAATAAAATTAGCAGTTTACGATAAGTAAGGAACTCCATGAACAAGAGTCCTCCTTGGGAAGCAATTAGATCTTCGGCTAGTTGAGAAACAAAATGCATTTCATGGAATCCGAAGGTTTATTACCGTTTTCACGGAAGCCCACCATTTCTTCTTTTCCTTTGCCAGACGACTCTAGTTCACGCTCGCGCACCTTATTTCTTTAGGATTCATTTCAACAGTATCCTCCCATCTATGCCTAGATCTGTCAAGTTGTCACGTTCCTTCATGTCTTCCCACCAAAATCTGCATACATTTTTTATTTTTTCCTTACGTTCTAGATACCCAACCCATCGCATCCTCCTTGATTAGACAAATAATATCCACTAAAAAGTACCAATTCAGCTTCTTAACAGCGCGGATTCCTCCAGTACCCTGTTACTTTCTACCTATTAGAAAATAATATTTTCCTCAGGACCCTTTTCTCGAAACCCCTCGGCCTCATTTCTTCCTATAATGTAAGAGACAGAGTTTCACTGTCATATAAAACAACAAGCAAACTTATAGTTCTCTACATTACTATGTATGTTAATGCATCCACCTGCAGACTTAACGAAGTTACGAAATTGTCTTTCGCCTCTAGACCCAATACATTAAAAAAGGAGGTAAATTCGTACGTATAGTGCTGCAGATGTCTTGGATTTGCTGAGCTCTCTGGATCAGAAGCCGACGCTCAACCATCTTATTAAATTTCAGAAGCAAAGAGCCCTTGAAGAAGCTGAGAAACCTGAGCCTGAGTCTAAGGAGAGAACCATGACGGTTTTTAAGTTTACTGAGGGGCTTGGACTGACTGAAGCTGGCATCAGGGTGTTCTAGGACACGGAATGGAACGAGCAGTGACATCAAAAACTAGACATGGAATTAAGGGGATGTTTGCTTGTTGTGAGGAAGTTCTGCAGGAGAAGAAGAAGAAGAAGAAGAAGAAGAAGAAGAAGAAGAAGAAGAAGAAGAAGAAGAAGAAGAAGAAGAAGAAGAGGTTTGTGTCTCGCCAGACTTCTGTGTTTTATTTCTTCAAGTCATTTTCAGGGACTCGTGCATCGCCACATGTACTGTTGGACACTGGAGGTGATGATCCAACCTATTCGAACAGACAGAAGATGAACTCATAAATAATATTTAGACGAAATCTCGGCTTCAAAGGACTACCGAGATGGCATAAAATTTTGTACAAGGAAATCTAATACTGTTCCTTATCTACCTTACCTGTTTTTATTCGAAAATAATTCTTCTTTATGACAACCGAAACCAAGACGAGTTAAGTAATAAGCAACAAAAAGTGTTGCAGCTGAGTGTAACTGAAAATGAAAGTGACAATTGGGAAGCCGTGTGCGGCTTACAGCTCCTGAACGTGTTTTATTCATAGAAAATGTCTGCATTTTTACGGCCACTGCGAAGGCCGAGAAGATTTGGGGTGTTGAATATTTGATGTTACTACCTTGCTTGCCACCATTCCGGGCCGACGGGCCATATGATACATGGAACATACCCCCAAACCCATCCCACCCCCACCCCCACCCTCCGGCCCCTTTTCCAAAAGCAACCACACACACACACACACACACCAAAGTTTACTCAGCTTTAACGAATTCAATATTTTATACTGCAATCGCTTGAATATTCCATTTTGTTGGTTCAGTGTCGAAACCAAAATAGCAGTTTCTTAAGTGGTGCTGTTATAAATTCAAGTAATGTTTCATACCGTGACTTAATTGCACAGGGTTGAAGAAATGAAGGCAGATTTGTATGGTTATTCTTCCGCTTTCGGTCCGCATGTTTCTAATTTTGAACTGCTCAGAAGACAATAGTCAAATATGATCCGTAAGTTATGCAATTTGAGGCTTTTCCGAATTCGTAACTTCAATTATTGTACGATCGGTAATAATGATTTGGCGAACGTACGTACTTAAGAGGTGGAAGCGAGGTAAATTCAGTATTGAAACTCGATAAGCGAGGTAATGAATTACATGAAGCATAATATACACGGAAATAACAGGAATCCTGTTGACAACAGTAACCACAAAAATGTCACAAACCAAAGTATTTAGAGGAAGGTGAACAATCAACTCGCTCTACACGATCACCTTTCGTAACTTTGTTGCCCATTGCGCGCTCAGTTTGGTAGGTGATCCTCTTTCGGGAAACGGGTGTGGTTCACCGAATCACATATAGTTTTAATTATTTCTTTTTTACTTGTTTTATTTACTCAATTTATTCTTGATATAAAATAATGGAGCGCTATATCCAGTAAAACAACTAGTTAATTTCTAGGAAACTAACACAATCACTTCTCTGTACTCCTACTTACACCACACTCGTACGCGACTGAATTCGCACCGGATTGCTAGCGTCTATTGTCCGCTGCTAACGTTTTCTCATTTAAATCTCTCCCCTTCTACCTATCACCAACGGTCCTGAATATACGTTGACAGATTAACTTACAACGCATGCCTTGAACCGTCCGTAACTGACTCCAGAAATCGCAAGAAACAACTATACTAAAAATGATCGGCTACAACACATTAGGAAAAACCTCAAGGGAATATCTGATTTTCTTCTGCGCAAATCAAGACAGTATTATGCCGTTATTTGGGATAAACAGAATCTTTTAATTACTATACAATACTCAACATAGTATTTCTTCTTTCTAACTTATCACAAAACTACACAAATAGTATAATGGGCACTTGAACGGAACGCTGGAGTTCCCGGACAACACTACGAGACCATACAATGGGTGTGAGTGTGACGACCACGTTATGGTATTCGTTAAAGACACGCCCTTTGTCCTGGCTTGCACAGGATGTAGAAGACTGGAGTAAAATACAACAGGAGGCAGAGGGGCAGGCCTCGACATTCATCCCCCACCCACGGGAATTATTTTCGTGGCCTCAGTACCAGCGTACCACTGCTGTCAAATTCTACAAGAGCCACCACTGCAGAAGCCTAAGTGCGCCACGATAAACCTCGGAACTTGTAATCAGTGCTTCGTCTTTCTGCAGACTGTAACTATCTGGGAATTTTGAGATTCGAAGTTCTCATTTCGGTGCTCATGACGATTCAGGCCAAGAAACGACTCAGTGTTAGTCCCCAGACCATAGCCCCTAGCTCCGGGTGAGATCTCCGGCCAGTTCCTGTGGGATGTATGGTGGAAATTGTGGCACTGGAATAGGTTTTTCTCCTAGTACTTCCGTTTGCCCCTCGCAGTATCAACTAATCAATGCCCCGTACTCATTCATGCATTTACTACCGACGTTATTAAATCTCGGTAGCAGACATCGTCGTTCAATAACACATGATTTAAAATGACATAACATAAAAAAACTCTCCCTCTTCAAATTCCAATTAAATTACGGTACATTTTCCAACACAAAGAGCAAGTCAGCTGATTAAGTTATGAATTTCTGTAGTTATCCTTGTGCAGGACGTTTGGTCCCCATTTTTATGCTGATAATTCTGAGACGTTTAACAAGATTTGTGTATTGACAAACTGCAACAGATTAAAGCGGCGATCTATAATTAGAATAATGGGGTAAGAAGATTTGAAAAGGCGTAAATTCCCTACAACAAATAAGTAGTGACGAAGAAAGCAATCCGTATGGGTTGAAAAACTCAGAAATTGACGAGTGTTTTCAATGTATTCACAGAGCACAATCAACAAGATGCGACGTTTCTCAATTTATTTATTTCTGTAAGATGCTCTACATGTTTCAGACGGGTTTTCCGTCCTTCATCAAGAACTCAAAACTGCACATACAGCGTCAGGTATTTGCCAGACCAATTCTGGCCGGCCAGGCTAGCAGCAGGTAGCAGAATTGGTCTGGCAAATACCTGACGCTGTATGTGCAGTTTTGAGTTCTTGATGAAGGACGGAAAACCCGTCCGAAACATGTAGAGCGTCTTACAGAAATAAATAAATTGAGAAATGTCGCATCTTGTTGGTTGTGCTCTGTGAATATATTAGCGATGCACGGACCTATGAATGTTAAATTTGTTGTTAATGTCTTTTCTTGAGGGCTGTCACGTTTAATATACTTAGTAGCTTCAAAAATTCCTGGAATTTGCTGCTATATTTTAAAGAATTTCGCTGGTATAATTTACAGGAATTGCTACTGGGAATAAAGAAATGTATTTTGACATCTTTCGTCACCTTAGGGATGCTGTCAGAAAGAAACACCCCGAAAAATGGAGAACCAACAGTTGATTCCTCCCTCACGATAATGCTCCAGCACACTGGTCGGTTTCGGTCAAGGATTTCTTAGTACAGAACAATGTGACAACATTGCAGCATCCCCTTGCTCTCCTGCCCTAGCTCCAGCCGATTTTTACCTCTTCTCTCAACTGAAATCGGCATTGAAAGGACAGCGCTTTGTGGTGCTACTGACAACATTACGAATGCGACGGCAGATCTGAGAAGTCTTTTACAAATTGGCTTCCAGGAATGTTTTCAAAACTTTAGAGTCGCTGGCAGAAATGCATAGCTGCACAAGAGGACTATTTTTAAGGGAAAGTAGCTTAAATGGTTGTGCTGGTTTGTGTTTCTCAGAAATAAAATGATTCTGGGAATATTTTTAAGCTACAACAAATGCTGAGATTGTGGAGAGAATCTGTGAGCCCATCCGGGATAACCGAATAATCAGTTCTGATGAAACCACAGCTGCAATGGGAACCAGCAATGTAAGGTTGAACTAAAAGTCAGTATAGGTAGTTTTGCTACCTTGGGCTCAACAAACAAGTGGGTATTGGATAAAGTACACTGAAAATATCACTAATTAACAGAACCGTATGTCTAAAGACAGCGTAATTATTCCCTTAAGAAAAGGAAATATAAATAATAGTATTTGATACTGATAATACGGGATTCACTTGGGAAGAAACTTCGTAAGGCCTAAATTGGAAAATAAGTCATACAGTGTGTCCACTCATCTCAAGAACTAAGAAATACAAGTACATAGCTTGACGCTCGGTTACAAATGTTCGTTCGTCGTTTCAAAATCCCTTTGCCTAATGCTAAATGTTAAGCGTTTACACCCTCCCACAATGCAGTGACGTGTAGAGGTAAGATGTTTCTTTTCAGATCTGAGTTTATTATTTCTTTCAATTCTGTTGGCAGAAATCGACAGTGCTAACAGGACAACGTTCTCCAGAACAAATAAACTACGACAGTAATTTTATAGAACGAACTGGTTTAAAGCTACGTCATTTCGCGAGAGGAATATTTCACACAGTGGGACAGCGATTATAGTCCGGTAGTTATATGAGCGCTAAGCAACGTAATCCAAGGTAATGTTAAATAATAGTGATAACATTAATATTAATACACATCCAAAGAACTACACTGGGCACTGTACATGGGCACTGTACACACACGTCGGAGAGTACTAATGTAATAGTGTAAAGCGTTTATTGTGAGACGTAACATTACATGAATACACAGGCTTGGATAAGACTTTCGGGCTTCAAAATTTTGAGGTCCCAAAAGTTCCACAATCGACATATATCAAGACTGTAAGCCCTACACAGGAGATATCCCTGACACTCTCTCTCTTTCAGGCTGAGTCGATCCTAGGGCCATAGTGTGGCCGCAAGGATAAAGCCAAAGAAAAATCAGAATGACACAATCGGGAAGCGAACCTGCTACCTTCCGACTTGTAGCACATTACCCCAACCAAACGGACCACCGCGTTCTTCAACAAATATATACCCTAAAAACATGTTTCAGGCATATAATTGTAAAGTACCTACATAAAGTGATAATAGTAACAGTAATAATAATAATAATAATAATAATTCTAAAGAAATTATTTATTATTAATGTGCTGGCAAAGCAGTCATAATGCCAATTAAAGTCACAGCGCAGGAAATATAAAATAATAATAATAATAATAATAATTCTAAAGAAATTATTTATTATTAATATGCTGGCAAAGCAGTCA
>Ga0123355_10006583_pt1 | contig 17238 bp, 8 predicted proteins | sample TergutEmb28metaG_3_FD_89872 | JGI IMG/M metagenome (GOLD analysis project Ga0123355, IMG submission 89872) | Embiratermes neotenicus P1 segment gut microbial communities from Petit-Saut dam, French Guiana - Emb289 P1 | ecosystem: Host-associated > Arthropoda: Insects > Digestive system > Gut ...
GCAGCTGATCTGTTATCTTGTGACGTCAGAGCTACCGTGCGCTGTAGCGCACACGCCAAGGTCACTCCATTACAATGTCTCGTTGTCGGGCAGGCGCATTGGACAAGCATGACGTCACGGACGGCGTACAGTACGTCGACACCGATCAAGCCCACACTTTTCTCTGGCTATTATCTCTGTAACCCTTCTACTTTGGACATAGGTGTTCTGGGTTATATCGGTATAGTTTAACATAAGGAACACTCCCGAAGTCTGGCACATTCCTCTGGGACACCCTGTATATTATTTTGTTCAGTGGTGTGCTCCTGAATTTAACTGAAGAAGAAATAATCCTATCAGCAGGCCACAAGTGAATAATATTTCATGCAGTAGTATTCACCTAGGTTTGGTGGGTGACTCTCGGGGTTTCCACAAGCACATTTTCTTTATGATTAAATTGTTAAATATAATTTTGATAAATACTAATTGTACTTTTTCTCTTGCCATGTATGATACATTATCAGTGCATTGTTTATTATCATATAAATTGTCATTAATGTAATTTTATTTTATAAATGTGCATAAATGTTTTATTTCTTTGATTAAATGACTTTTGAAATGTTTCATTTAATGTTTATATCCAAAAAGTACACTTTTCTTTACACGAGTTCTGTGAAAATCCAGTTTAGCACAAGGGTTTCACCGATATTAAGAATTTGAAGACTACTGCTTTAGCGGATTATTGCATTTCTCAATGTATTATGTAAACAACATGCGAGTGATACTGTGTCATGTTGATAATGTCTGCTCTCTTACATTGCACTTATTTGCAAAGTGGTTAAAAAGAAAAATATTCACACTACATGAAAACAACCTAAGTAAAATTGTTGGTGTTGTATTGATGTTTTGTTCTTGATTTGTAGCTCAGGCAGCTGCAGAAGATAGGGAGGCCCATGAACGGTCATCTGCTGGTTCTGGGAAGCCCGCAGATCGGCGTATAGACATCCAACCTGCGGAGGATGAAGAAGGTAACAGCTGAACCAATACTTTTGCATCTGTCTGTCACCATGGATGGAAGTGCAAGGTCCACTTGGCTTAAAAATCTACTAAAGTGAAGTTTTGATCTGTTGCAGACCAAGATGATGGCTATTCAGTGAAACATGTGGCATATGCTCGTTACCTTCGAAACCATCGCCTGATTAATGAAATATTCTCCGATGCTGTAGTGCCAGACGTCCGCTCCGTGGTGACAACAGCACGGATGCAAGTTCTGAAGAGACAGGTTCAGTCTCTCACCATGCATCAGGTGAAGGCTGCTGTTTTTTGAACTGCAAATATTTATTTAACACATTGAAGATTTGAGGCCAAGAATTTATTTGAAGGAGTTCACCTTCACCTGTTATTATCATTAAGGGACAGTTTCACTCCTCATGACCAAGCTTTCTTTGCTTTTCTCTGTTTTTGTATACACACACCTTTTGTATCTTTGTCCACTCTTTTCCTACCCGTTTTTTATGTGTGCGCTCACTTGGTTGCTTACACTCAGTTTTTGATCTTTCCAATATACATATGTGTGAAATCTGTATTTTTTACTCTGTTTGCCATGCACTACAAATGTCCATACTAAACTTTCCTTGTAATGAGTTGTAATGTTCTCACGACAGTATCTCGAATATGATCACTTGTAATCAGTACCAGTATTTCATGGAAACATGCTACCTTTATCTTCAGGGTCAAAGTAAAGTTGAACACATGTTCCACCAGAACATCAGTACGCACTGTCACAGAATATCAGTCTTTTTTTTTGTGGTGTGGCTGGCATAGGATGTTCTGGATTTTATTTCTAAGCATCCATTGTTCTTACTGCTGCATAGAAACTTCTCTGCTGCTTGAAATCTGCTTACGTCTCTTTTAGTTGCTGTCCAAGTGTGTGCTCCATATGTTAGGATGGGAAAGTAATACATTTTGTACTTTTATGATTTGACCTGCAGACTGCAGATGATAGTTCTGCCAAAGTGGTGAAACTTCCTTAATTTCTTCTTCACAGAATTTGAAATTTTCCATAAGATTAACTTCCAGAGAGCCAATGCGTTTAATATCTTGTATGTATCCTCTCACCTAGTTCTTATGGCTACATTTTGATGCCAGTTGTGTTCAGATTTACTGTGTAAAACTGTTGTGCTATTTATTCATTATATTATACAATCTTTCTTCTTTGCCCTACCATGGTATAGGTGAAACAGTAACATGATGGTTGTTTGCTTTTTATAGTAATGTTCTTTACATTTCATGTTATAAAATGATTTATATGCAGAAAAAATTGGAAGCTGAGTTGCAGCAGATTGAGGAGAAGTTTGAAGCAAAGAAAAGGAAATTCATTGAAAGCAGTGAACAGTTTCAGGAGGAACTAAAGAAGGTTAGTTGTCACTCTTCTTGTCATGCCACAATTGGTATGTAACGTGATTGACTGTTATGACTCGAGAACCAAAATATTGTGACAGCAGTTGAGATATCTGAAAGGAATAATGTAACCTGTTTATCCAATTAATAACCTTGAGAAACTGAATTAGCGCTGCAATGTGGTTTGTAAGATGAATGCAAGCTCACAAAGTGTAAGAGTACAGTTAGCCCCAGGAGGTTAGTTTTTGATGGCCAGTACTTCAGTTGCTAGCGCAAGGAAGCTGCTGATTGCTGTGACAACGTAACTGATCATGAATGCCATTATAAGCAGTGTCTTTCAGAAGTCAAGGGGTGTGGTACTACCAGAGGTGATTCACTGTGTTTGGTTTTCCTGTATGCATCTCTCCTCGTGCCAGTAGGTGCTACATGCCTTGCTCATCTCATTCTTCTTGAGTTGATCACCCAAATAATATTTGTTGAGCAGTACAGATCATTCAGCTCCTCATTGTGTAGTTTTATCCACTCCTCTGTTACCTCGTCCCTCTTAGGCCCAGATATTCTCCTCAGCACCCTATTCTCAAACACCCTCAGCTTACATTTCTTCTTCAGTTTGAGAGGCTAAGTTTCACACCCATACAAAACAACAGGAAAAATTATAGTTCTATATGTCTTCATCTTTATATTTTTGAATAGCAAACTGAAAAACAAAAGATTTTGCACCAAATGATGTTCTCTTTCTATATGAACTACTAATTGCATCCTCAAATAAAGGGTAATGTTTGTAGTAAACTACTAAATTCCATATTTGTAGCACTGTGTGCGGGCTGTGGATGATGAGACGTTTCAGCGCATGGTGGAGCGGCAGTATGAACTTCTGCGCAAGGAACGAGCCAAAGATTGTTCTGATGATGATAAGTCTCGTCCCTCTGATGACTCAGGTCAACACCAGCAGCCCACGCAAGCAGAACCAGTGGTGACGACAACAGATGACTCTCAGCCTCCAATAGAGGTTATATATGTGCTTAGTTTTGTTTGCTACAGTGCCTGTAAATTTAATTCATGGACATTGTGACATAGTACAAAGTGGTTATGTATCTTACTGTAGCACAAAACAAAGGTATAAAAAAATTACTCACCCCATTTCTTTGTCCAACTCAAATTTCAAGTCACAAAATGTAATAAAGAAAATGTTTTTGAATTTTTATGTAATTTATGTGGTAAGGTAATGAATTAAATTTTAGTTTTTTTTGTGCATGACCAGAAGTTGTAGCAGTGTTTTCTGTAATGTAGTCAGGTATGTTAATCGTATAAAATTTAAATTGGGGAACTTTTGATCTGGTAGACAGGTGCTTGCCCTCCATACAGAGTTCAAAATTATATGTCCATTGTGATTTTTTCTTTTACCATACCAAGCAGCTGACAAAGTTGGATCTGTGGCAGTAGGGTATACATGCATCCCTTACTCTATTGCACCCTACTGAATTATGAGTCACTGACCAGTATCAAGGACAAAAAGAAATACTGTCCTGTGGGTACTTCCATCATATTTCTTTTCCTTCCCCTACCTTTTCCATGTGAACTGAGGTCAAAGACCACTGCTGCTTAGAATGTGTTGTGGGATATTTACTTATGCTATATATTACTCCTTGATGTTTCAGTTCCCTGTTACTGTGTTCAAGGTCACCAATGTGGTTCTGTCAGTAATTTATATGAAATAGCAAAATTGCTGTGTCAGAGGGCTTCTTGTTAAGATAGTAGGAACATGTCTGTCTTGTAGGGGATGGTGCCATATGGTTTGGTCGATATGTACCAACATTTTGGAGGCTCTTTGCCTCCACCTTGAAGAATAGTCCAAGAAGAGCTGCATATTTTTATGTAACTGAAGACAGAGAACTTCGTAGGACAAGAAAGCAATGTTCTGGATGAGTTCAGTGGGAACATAGTACAAGCTGTAGTATATCTCGGTAGAGAATAATGTATTGTTGCTCAAACAGTATAAGGCAGAGTACTGATAATTGGATGATGTTTTATATGCAGATGATGGACGTGCAGCAGAATGGTGAAGTAGAGCAGCATACCCTGGATCACAATGGAACAAGCACTATGATTGCTGCCACTAAGCAGACGGAATCTCAAAGCCAGAAGGGTGTGTCACCCACTGCAATGCCAATGCCTGGAACAGGGCCTTTTCCTCGATCATCCACCCCTCAGCCTCCCTCCAATGTACCACCAGTACCACAGCCACCACCATCACACCCTCACATGCCAACACAGCAATCTATGATGCCCCCAGGATCACAAGTTCCGTATCAACAATATCCTCCAGCATCTGGGCCTGGTCCAGGTAACCAACCTCCCCAGGCTGTCCCTCTTCCCCCTAGACCTCCTGTACCTCATCCACAGTACCCTCCATATCCACAGCAGCAGCAGCCGCAGCCGCAGCAGGCCTACCATCAGCCTTATTCACAGTATCCTCCCCATCCTTATTATCAACCATATCAATATCACATGCCTCGCCATTACCACCCACAGCAGCATACACCTGATGTCACTCACCAGGTAAGTTTATCAAAGTGTTTATACTTATGTAGTGAACAGACAAATGCACACTAATATAATATGCTGTAACGTATATAATTAATCATGTGTATGTTTCACTTGCCTCTGTGTCCATCATTGGGCTGCTCTACAACAATACTGATAAAATATAAACAAATCGCCAGTTGCATAAATAAAACCACTTGATGCAGTTATTATCTAAAGCACTTCCTGTGGCTGTAAAATGTTAGCTTATGTGTTGTTAAAAACAGATTTCAGTTTTTAACAACAATGTAATTTTTTTTGTAGACGACATCACATTGTGTCTTTAAATTAAAAGACAAAATAGTTTCTGGTTTCATTCAACACAACAGTGTATTATTTTATTTTATCTTGATGACGACATGGTTTGGTCACTTGACCATCATCAGGCCATCTTTACAAAACTTCGAATAAGGTAACATGCAGTGCAAGTAATGTTCATGTAATATGGGATCCCATACGAATTACAAGTATACTAAAATATATTAAAATTGTATAAGTTGGATCAGTTTTTTAGCCTGTGATGTATTAAAGTTTTTTATAGAAACTTTTTATAATAATAAGCACAGTGTTGGAAGCTGAAATGAAATTAACATATATTATACATTTAAAAGTTTTTCTGTCAAGTTGGATTATGTTATGTCATTACAATATATATATATGTGTGTGTGTATAGACTCACAATTTATTGCACATGGTGTGAAGCCAGGGTTCATGAATTTTTCATATACACTGAGTTCAGGACAGTAAATATAGATATTTCTTTATATCTGCTCCATGATTATATCTTGTCGATGGATGTTGTATTTACATCGGTTTGAACCATAGGTTTTATGTACCAAGGTAGTTACCATTCTGAAATGGTAAATGTTTTTATATTTTTAGTTGTTTGGTTTAATTTGTAACAAAGATGTACACTGCAAATTAGTGTGGTCATATATGATTACTTACAGTTTTTTGGGTATATTTGAAAGGCTCGGCATATACATGTGTGCATCTAGCTTTGCAGCTTGTGACTGAACAAGGTCAAGGCAGATACAGGACGTTTACCATGAGTGTCCTCTGCTGGTGTTTCTTTGAATTATCGTGTCAAATATTACAGTAGATTTTGTCGTGCACATGTCATTAATTTGATTGTCTAACTTAGTTTCATTCAGTAAGGAATCCTCTCCAAAATATTAATCATACCAACTTTGCTTTTTATATGTAGAACCTCCATAATATCTTCCATAAAATCAGTGGAGTGTTTATTAATTAAAAGGTGTTGCCCAAATTTTGATTTTCCATTTCCATGTTTATATTCATGAAAATGTTCTTGGAACCTTATATGAAAGGGTCTACCTGTCTGTCCAGTATATTTTCCATTACAATATTGACATGTAAACTGATAAATTCCACTTTTATTAAGTTTATTTGGATTAATGTTCCTATTGTTAGTTAATAATTTTCCTATAGTGTTTTCAGTCTTCAAAGAGATTTTGAGATTTGAGTTTTTATATAATTATACAAGTATATAATTATATACAATTATGTAATGAATTTAGTTTGTTTTCCAACATATGTAAATTTTACCCATATTGTTTGTGCTCTTTCCTTCTTGTATGCTTGTTCATTTTTTGATCGGCTGACTGTTTAAAATTGCCATATCATATTTATTATTGTGTAGTATTTGTTTTATTGTGTTATTTTCCTTTTCTTTCACAGCATTTTTCATGGGGTATGTTGATAACTGGTTAGTTAGATATTTAACTGCCGCCAGTTTGTGTTCTGGAGGGGGGGTCGCATGAATCATTTGGGATGATATATCAGTTGCAGTAGGTTTTCTCTATATGCTGAACATTATATCATTATGGTCTTTGGAAATGGTAATATCTAGAAAATTGATTTTGTTTTCGAATTCTTCTTCCATGATGAAATGCATTGTAGGTGTGCAGTAACTTGTGACTCATTATATACATATATTTTAATGACATAACATAATCCAGCTGAATAGAAAAGCTTTTAAATGTATAATGTATGTTAATTTCATTTCAGCTTCAAACAGTGTGCTTACTATAAAAAAAACTTTTTAGAAAGACTAATACATCACAGGTTAAAAACTGTTTCATCTTATATTGTTTTAATATATTGTAATACATTTGTAAGGCGTATGGGATCTCATATTACATGAACGTTGCTTGCATTGCATGTAGCATTATTCTTAGTTTTGTAACGGTTGCCTGGTGATGGTCAAGTGACCGAAACATGTCGTCATCAAGATAGAATAAAATAATGTATTGTTTTGTTGATGATATATAATCTGACATTTTACAACCACAGGATATGCTATAGATAATCACTGTAGCATCAAGTGGTTTTACGTATGCAACTTGGCATTTATTTGTATTTTATCATTATTCTTGTAGAGCACCCTGATGATGGTTACGGAGGTGACCGAAATGTGTAGGTGATTAGTGATATATACTAAAGGATATATTTATAGTGTGAATTTGTTGGTTCATTACATAAGTGTAAATATTCCTTTAATGCACAGATATGCAACATATTAAGTTCATCTCAATGATTTTTATATACTTACAATATTGAAGTTTTTTGCCAGTCTTAATTATCTTAGGTGTTCCAACCTTAATTTGCACTGATGTAGCATTTTTTAAGTGGTTTTTATGTTCTTGTGTGCTACGTATTGGTGTCGTGCTTGTTAATGTTGATATCCTTCAGAAGTACAGGTTTTGTAATAAAGTATGTTAATTATACTTATATAATTACTTATATAATTACTTCATTCACCTGCCTATGAAGATGGAACTGACAGTGAGTTCCAAAACGTCGGCAGTTAGAACTCAAACGCCGGGGAATTACCCAAAAAGGAACAAATTGCACTATGTTAATTATAGTCTACTGATACTAATATTGGTGTTAGTTTCTTTCATTTCATTTCCACAGGTCCAGCTTTATGTACAGGTAATTGGTACTTCCTTTGTCTGGACTTTTGTGTCACCTCTGCCTCCTGTTCATCTTGTGATCTGAATATCAGATAGAGTTTGGGCAAGGTTGTAATAAACTTTGCAGGCCAACACTGGTACTGAATTGCTTTTAATGTGAGTAAAAGCCTTTCACCTTATACAAGGAATCTGTTGAACATTCTGAGAATTCAGATTTTAGTGGCACTCTTACCGCAATGGATAGGCAGATATTTTCACAGGCATGTTTCTACGAAGGTATTGTATTGCTGAAATGTAACCTTCAATTTTTGGAGTTCTGTATGTAATGCCAAATAAACCAGGGAACCATTAGGGCTAAACAGGAACCATTTAGGGCAAATGACAGAGCTACATAATGACAATTGTCACCTATTCAAACTAGGAAAAGCATACAGTCCCATCAGCAAAAGGTGTCATAGCAAAGATGAAACAGTCTTACATGTCATAAATGGCTGTGAGATTTTAGCTACAATACGTTTATCACCTGGGATTTCATTTCATTAAACCAAGTAACTATCAGAGTGCGAATCGAGCAAAATGCTGTGCTTTATTTAAAGTGCAGGACTGCTAGAGGGCTAATTTCAAAAATATATTGCACACTAGATGACAAATTGTTGTGGTGCAAGGGTAGTTCAATGTCCTCCCCTAAAATTAGTTGTCAGCAAGACTTGGACTACTGTGTTTCGTATGCCTGTAAGTAGGAGATGATTATCGTATTGGGTACAATGATGTTATTCAGTGTGATTGTGGTAGAACTAAATGTTCTACCAAAATGACACTGTTGAAAGTTCATGTGTATGAAAAATTACTTTCTTCATACAAAAATTAAATAAAATAAATAAATAAATAAATAAAAAGGTAAAATGCACCCTTGAACAGGCATTGAGGCTCTGTACAGGCTGTACGGACCATAGGGAGCTCTACCCTTTCTTGACCACGGCACAGGGGTGAGGAGTCAGCATACGCCCTGGCTGCCCTTTACCTCCGGGAAAGACCCAGTACCCATTGTACAGGAGGCTGGGTGGGTCCCATGGCCGGTCTGGACAGGTGTGGAAAATATTGCCCCCACCAGGATTCGATCCCCGGACCGTCCAGCCCGTAGCCAGTCGCTGTACTGGCTATGCTACCCAGCCCACATTCTTCATACAAAGCTGGGCAGTATAGAAATAATACAGTATGCAAGTTACTCTATCTGTTCGCAGACATACAAATACAATCTGTTTGCAAGCTATGTTATGAAAATACTATTGAACCTGAAACATGTTTATGAGAATTGCTTTTAAAAGACATGTTAACTGCATCCAACAACATGAAAAGAATATGCGCAATAAATGTTATTTTATGCCTTCCATTCGTATAGTAGTAAATATTGTAAGTTAAAACAAAAAACTGGGGATGGTAAGTGTACAGGCAGTGGAAGTTGGCCAATTTTTAGCAGAAGGGAATTTGATTGCTTGAAGATGGATTGAAGTTAACAAACATCAGTAATGAAAGGAATTTATGAAGTTGTGATTAGTGTTTCAGTTTGATCCTGTGATTTGTATATTGAAGATAGGTGTTCTTGAGTGGCTGGCACAAGGGGCTGGAATTAAAACACTTCAGACTTCAGTACCCCTTCAGTTTGGTATTATTTAATATATTGTAACATGTGATAGTACATTGTTACAGGTTGGAACAAGAAAGAGATGAATTGTTAAACCTGAAAACTGAATGAATATGAACATTGTAAAGAAGCATTCGTCTCTACTCCAAGGAACCAAATTTGTGAGCGATGGTCTGTTTCAGACACCAGCAGTATTTTAGATATGTGTGTGTTCCTTGTGTTGACATTGTATCTTTTTATATGTGAAACCTCAGGTTTATATGTTCTTTATGTATATATTTCACCTGCACTTCTCTCTTACAGGGCGTTGATGGAAGTGGACCATATGGGCCAAACCCAGATTTGGATCGTCCACCAATGGATGAGTCTGGGATTGGACCTGATCCTTCAGGTCCTGATAGTGGAAAATCCTCTCATCCCATGGCATCAGGTAAAGATGCAATTATGTTACAGATAGTGACATCCTGTTGTGTTTTATTATTTTTCTTTTTTGACAAATAACTGCAACCAAAGGTGCATTTATGTTCAAAAGCTTGCTGCTAACCTCTAAACAGTGGGGTGGGAATTTAAATTTTAGCACCTGCTGTATGGAAAGCGTGAATAGTATCTAAACCAAAAATAAAATTATGAAAGATCGGCATTTTGTTGAAAATAAAACAGTGTGCGCAGCATGCCTTAAAAATTCAGTAAATATCCTTATTTCCTACATGTATACAATAAATTACTAGACGTGTTGCAGTGTTTGCATTCTGGTTAAGGGATGTGCATAAGAAAATGGTAATACAGAGTGAAATCTCGTAGTTCACATTATTGTGTACATTTCTCATTTCCCCTGTGCATGCTGTGTATATAACTGCATCGATTTGTAAGAGGAAAAACTCTCCCTGTAGGGGAGGAGGATGCCAAACATGTATGAAGGTATTCTCACATTACCTATTCTCCAACATGATTCGGTGCACCACACATGCCATCATGAGGGAGTCTTTGTAGTTGATAACACAACACTTTAAAACACTTTAAAACACTTTAAAATGGTCCACAGTAAGAATACGTTTAGTGCATGCAAAGTTGGTTTTACAAAGTAATCTTCATAGAATGCATGGTTCATACTATGTTAAAATATATGAAGGGATTTATAAAAACACATTTGTTGCAATGCAGCACCAGGGCTTGTATCGTACGATAGAAGAAATACTTGTCAAGTGTCTGTAGCCAGAAAGTGACAGCTTGCTTCACATCACTGTCTGTTTCAAATTACATGCCAGCAAAGAGACAGAAATCACTGGGCACAAGATCAAGGCTATAAAGAAGGTAGACCATAACCTCCCAGCTGTATGCCATGACCAATCACAAGTTTGGTTTGTGGTATGTGGCCCAGTGACTTCCTTCTCTTGGGACCCCTTGAAAAGATCTGTTGACACTTTCATTCCTGGAAACTTGTATGATATTTTTACTTTGTGAACATTCACCTGAGTGGTGATTATATGTGGTACTGACTGTGTTAATTCAAATTGCAGGCAGTCCGATCATGTTGTAAAGGTAAAGTTCACCCTAGAACAGGCCATGAAGGCCCAGATGGGGAGTAGAGTTATAGCTCTGCTGTTTCTTTAATCTTGGCACTAGGTGGGGGTTGTGGTCAGTGCCACAACCTGGCAACTTTCTGCCTTGGGAAAGGACCTGGTTCGCATTCTACATCAGGCTGGGTGGGCCCCAGGGTACAGAAAATCTCACCCCACCAGAATTCGATCCCCACACCAGCCTGCCTGTAGCAGGTCGCCATACCAACTATGCTATCCCAGCCCACTCAGTAGTGCTATGGGTGAAGAAGATGATATCTGACTGCAAAATTAGCTGGATAGCAGTGTGATCGTAAAATATCTTATCTTCTATAATGTAGCAAAAGTGGAAATTGACTAGCATGATGTGCTATTTGCCTGGGTACACACTCTGTAGCTGAGAGAATGTTTTTCATTTAGCTTCCATCATGTTATTTCTCATATTTGTACCAATACAGTAAGGTACTTAGGGATTAGTAAACCTTCTCATCTGTTTGTCTGTGACCAGTGAAAAATCAAGACGTGCTTGTGGAACTTTCTTTGAATTTCTTTATTAATCTCTTTCCAATTATTCATAGATGTTAAACAGTAAACTGGTAGCTGACATGGGTGGAGGGCCTTTGTGAATATGACATTAATGTGTTGTGTTGTAGGGAAAGGATTAAAGCGTAATTTAATTTTAATAGTGCAGATGTATGCAGTTTCACTTGTGGGGAAGTATCTATTTGATGAGTATTATTTTTGTGTGACCGGTAAACTGAAGAAACAGTTGTGGACCCTTGCATATACTCCAATTAGATATTGGTATGTCATTTCCATGATAAATGAAAAAATAGATAGTAATATATAGTAATGGTCATTTCTCATTACCATCATTATTTGTTGCATCCCCCCCCGTGGTGTTATACATATATGCTAATATTATCGAAGGTTTTGTAGTCTTTCTGTCCCTAAGGTCCATATTGAAATTGACTTCACCATCATGTTTGACTGATTTCCAGAACCTCTTGGATTGAAAGGTGCAGGAGGTCCAGGAGTCATGGATGATCATACTGATAGAGGAACTGGTAAAGATGGAGAGCTCTAAACTTTGGATTGATGGTAGTTACTACAGGGAAGGTGGAACATTATTCAGCAGCTGTGAAAGTAGCGCACTGAAACCTTCAGCATGGGTGCTGCAGTGGTTCTGGATGACTTTGTAATGAAAAGTACTGAACTAAATTAAAGTATTCTCTTTGAAATCTCTAAGACCAAATGACTGAATTGTACCTGTTTTTGAATGTACCGAAATATATCCATGTGATTAACACATACATTGCTCTTGTAATGCATTTCCAGCTTAAATGATTGTTTAGGATGTATGAAAATTTCATAATGCAGTGAACATTTTACCCATTTATTACATTTTGCATCAAAATCTGCAAGAGTTTCCCAGTCATTCAATGTGTTGCCAACATACAGAAACAGAATAATGCTCCTGGTTTGTAAAGATTAATCTCCAAGGTCATTTCCACCACAGATCATATGTACAGTTGATCAACTCAGCATGTTCCATAGAAATGTCTCTGTAAAATGCCAACCAGCGTGCCCTTCCAGCTACTTTTAAATGGCAGGTCCCTGCTGTTGCAGTGCTGCTATATGTGTTAATTGTCTTTGGCATATATCAGTAATGCTGTCCCTGGTCCAGTGAATCATAGAAGTGTACCAAGTTGCTGTCTCTTGACAAGAGAAAGTATCACTGAATCAAAGTGCACACTTCACAACGTTTTGGACACATGGTGTGATTGTTTTGACAAGTGGCCAACCATGTCTCAGAGGCACTGATGTGAACCTGGTTTTATTTTATTTCTGGTCATTGAAAAGGGGGTAAGATTTAATCCTAGAATTGTAATATTTGGAGTACAAGTACAGTAGCAGCCCAATTTAAGATTTCTCAGTTTAAGATTGTTTGTCCCCTCCCCTCCCCCTTTCTGTCCTGACCAAAATCCTATATAAATTATGTGTAATTTTCTAAATTTCGTGTTTTTCTCACATTTTAAAACATGAAAAGTTGGTCCCTACACCACTTTTGAGCCTCAATTTACAGTTTTATGTTCACATGTTCTGAGTGGTGCATAAATGTCACTATTTTGCACAGTGGAAATGGAGCAGTAGAGTTGTGAACCATTACAGCAGGGTACTATCAGTTTTCAAGAGTTGTAATTGATCAGAAAACCCATTGCAAGAGCCATTTGCATATCAGCATGTTTCTAACTCAACAGTGTTACTGGGTGTTTGTGGATCATGGATATAAGCCACCTAATGATTGGTCGTTATACGCCATGCTGACAGAAGGATGGACTCAGAATGTCTTATGCAGTGAAACCCCAACTATTTATTTTTTAATTTTTTTTACTTTCATGTACCTTAAAATAAATATAAAAATATAAATATTTAAGTGGTCAATTTTAAATATAATAAAGTTTAAATATGGAGTGAACATAATGTTTTTGAAACCACAATAGTCATTTTCTTTTTGATTTTAATACAACCCGTGTTCAAAATTTTTCTTGTTTTATGGGATAGAAAAAGCCCATCTCCCAGAGATATCTTAAATTGGAGTTATACTGTAATAACGTTAGACTTTTGAATGATGTGGCTGTATAAACTGGGATTGTCTTATGTATACAGATATGGTAGTTTTATATCCACAGGATGAAACCTGACTACCCGGAGAAATTTAATGCTGGTATCTGTAAGTATACAAGTGTGCTTGCTGCTGATTCTGATGTCATATAAACTGTATTTGTTCACACTGCAAGGAACTGTGGAAAAATGATATAGCAATGAGAATTTTTACATGCCAACAGTGTACAGGGTATGAATGGTGACATGAAAAGTATGAATACTTCCTATGCATCAAAACTCATCAACTGTGTGATTGAAAACAAGACGCTGTGAATATCAGGCTGAGTGATTTGTAGGGGAGACCATCAGTCATGGTTTATTGTGAAGAAGTGGTGGCCAGTAGTTTATTGTCACTTCTGTTGAATATATTTGTGTTCTGCACCCTGATGCAGTATGGAATAGCAGCAACTGGAGAATAACGTATTTGGAGCTAGCTCTGATGTGTTGAGGCACCGCCTTTCTGGTGGGTGTGTTGAAGTGTTAGACATATTGCTTTGTTTACCACTTTAATATAGAGAGAGGTGGAGTTACATCACTGAGCATGGCATCTGTCATAGGAGCTTAATGACTAATGAAGGAAGCATCCTGCAGGAATTTAGGAGTCTGTTTTACCTTGCAGTTTAATGTAACTTTATTTCCTAGCAAGGTCTCAAAGTATCAAGCTCCAGCTTCTAAGCAGGTGTCACACCAACTGAAGTAACCCTGGTCTTGATATGGTAGCAGTTTCCCCTAAAAAAAAAATTGACCTTCATTTCTTCCAATTGAAGTGAATTGCCTTGCTTTTTCACTTCTTCATTTAATCCCAAAATAATGGTATCAGAATTAACCTTTTGACGCTGGAATTTAGCGGCTGTTCGGCTATTTAAAGGGCTCACTGCGCAGCCACTTTAGTGGCCGTTCAGCTATTTAAAGGGCCCACTGTGCGTCCACTTTAGTTGACGTTCGGCGCTAAAAGGTTAATTTAATGTAATTGTTAGAATTTGTTTCTTTAACAAAACATGGACTATGTGATTTTGTGCACACACACACACACACACACACACACTGAACCATTAAGTTCATGGAAAGGCACCTTTATGAACAACAAGGGGATTTTTATAATACCAGTACCCATCTTTTTGGCTGTTTGTTTTTCCACTCAGTGTATACTATACCTCATGCCAAGTATTTTTTTCCAGCACCGAACCAGTGATTAAAAAATTGTTCACTCTTCTGTTAATTGATCTTGTCAACTGCTCTATTAATGAGGGTTTTTTTTACCTCATGTGCATCTACATTTTTTCAAGTATCACACATGAGCACTCTTGTTCAACTGAATGAATTCTGCCAGTGTCCTCAAACCATATAAGCTCTTTTTTTTTTAATAAAAGGTGATTAACAAGTAAGTGCCCATACTAGTTTCTCTGTTATCAGCAACAATAATACATGCTAGGGGACACAATAGAGTGATCTCTATGTCTAATGTAATGTTAGAAATAATATTTAGATGTTCCTCTTACCTGTAGTATAGATACGTGGACCGCATTGCTGTTACTTTGAAATATGCTTGGATTATCCTTTTTAGGAGCTTTGCGTCTGTTGAAGAGATGAAAGATTTTTTTTTTCAGTACTTACTATTAAATTCTAATCATGTCTATAGAAACACATGAGAATTTTGGCAGTGTGTCTTTTTGTATGAACTTACAAATGATGTGAATGTGTCTGTCTTCTGAAAATAAATAAATAATCTGAGTAAAAACTGTTGGTAAAGTAAATATATGTAAACTTACGTCCTGCCTGTCCCTGTGGGGAAGTTAGGCAGTGACATTTTATAAATTTGTTTTTCCCATGATAAATTAAGGGTAAGTTGTAATCATGCTGATATTCACACACTTCCCAGGCACAGTCCACATCTGCCATCTCCTTTCTGTGTATATGTAAATAAATTACATTAACATTGGAAGAGGGTAAGAAGCAGCACTCAGTGAAACAAAGCTCTAATGTTCAGGCTGTGTAATGAGCCTGCTTCTTTCTTTCTCTAAAAGATTTCATTATTGCATATAAAGGATTTGCTGATGCTGTCCTCCAGTAGTTGCCACTGCAAAAAATTTTTGTTGTTTATGCAAGATAAGCAATAGTGTGTCCCTACTGACAAAGGCATCTCAAGTGATTAAACTGTTTTTGTGACTGATTTTGGTATTCTACGGCATATACTGTGTAGTATCGTTATTCTCTAATGGTTCATCACTTACTGTGAGGATCAGTCAAAAAATAAGTTTATAGTGCACATATTTGGGGTACTTAATGTAGTTTCTATTAAAAACAGTTCACAATTAACTGTACAAGTGTAGAATTGGGACAAAAGTGTGAACAGGATATTTTGATTCATACATGAGTTTATAAGGTAGAGGTGTTCAGTTGTTCACTGTACTGAGTTCCACCACTGATATTAGTTCACAACTCTGTTCACATATCCTGTCCCTCCCCTATATTATATCCATTTTTTATGCATGTCTTCGAATTAATGGACCATCCTGAATATGAAGGTAACAGCCTTCAGTAGAATACTGTTATCTGCGTACCAATCTGCATGGTGTCACTTCATAGTATCCTGGAATCTACAATGTACACTAAAAAATCTGGGAGAAAATCTGAAACAAAGACAGCCAGTAGAAACTGAGTTTTGATCCATGTACATTCCAAACATAAACATAATGCTGTAAATTACATCAGTCATTTCACTGCATGTAGTAGAAGAGTTGGTACCTGTGTGTGAATTTACAAAATTAAATGTTTTTATGTTACATGGTGTAGATTGGTAGTTGGTTGTTGAAATTTTGGGACAACCTATTGGTTCCATCTTCAAGGGTCAAGCAGTCTGATCCATGACTGTGTCTATTTTAAGTCCCTCTCCTGCACAGCATGCAGTCTATAGCACCACCATACATGTGGTTGCTTATGTAACAAGCGAGTGAGAGGAAGAAGACCAGCGAAAGCGTACGTGTGGGAAGCTGGTCTTATTACCCACTGGAAATGACAGACTGCAGATAATGATAACTGTGTGTGTGATCTTTTTTACATGTTTGCTTATTATTATTATTATTTGTTATCACCTTCATGCAGGGTATTAATGCGAGGGGTTGCTGATATGTTCTTAGCCCGACCTACTTCCCGATGTCGTAGGACGGAATCGATAGTGCGTTGGAAAGTTGGGTCTGTTCACGTGCCGAATTGCAAGTATTTTCTTGTTACAGAGGCTGAGAGGAAGCATGTCAAGCGACGCGCGCGATTTCAACAACATGGAGACGTAAGCAATCATCAAGTCCCCTCCTCTTGCAAGGCAAGGCGCCGAAGGAAATTCACACCATTCTGACAGAAACATTAGGGGAACATGCACGATCGTATGCCACCGTCAAAAACTGGGTGGCCCAGTTTAAACGTGGTGATTTTTCCACCTGTGATGCGCCTCGTCCTGGACGACTCAAAACAGTGA
>Ga0123355_10006584_pt1 | contig 17236 bp, 17 predicted proteins | sample TergutEmb28metaG_3_FD_89872 | JGI IMG/M metagenome (GOLD analysis project Ga0123355, IMG submission 89872) | Embiratermes neotenicus P1 segment gut microbial communities from Petit-Saut dam, French Guiana - Emb289 P1 | ecosystem: Host-associated > Arthropoda: Insects > Digestive system > Gut ...
CGGTCACGGCTGTTGCGGGCGATTTTTATACCTCTGTATATAAGTAGAACAAAAGCCGATATTACCAGTATTACACCGATAAGACCAAGTTCCTCGCCTATTATGCTAAAAATAAAATCACTCTCGGCAAAGGGCAAGAATAAGTATTTTTGCCGTGAGTTGAATAGTCCCACACCAAAAAGACCGCCGCTGCCTAAGCTATAAAAAGACTGTATAAGCTGAAAACCTTCCTCAAGTGGATTTGCCCACGGATTGACAAAAGCCATAAGCCGAGCGACACGATACGGCTCCATAAGGATAAGCACAGGAATCATAAGGGCAAGAGGTACGCATAGGGCGACAAAGTGACTGATTTTTGTACCGCCGATAAAAAGCATAAGTAGCATAACAAGTCCGACAACCATAGTTATCGACATATTAGGCTCAAGCATTATGAGGACACAGATAATTCCGCCAATTGCAAGTATAGGTAGTAACGTACGAATTTGGTTCATTTTGGCGTGGTTTTTTGCCATATAGGCGGCGAGAAAAATAACAAAACCAAACTTGCTGACCTCACTTGCTTGTATAGTAAAAAACGGGAGTCTTATCCACCGCCTTGCGCCGTAAACCTCCATACCGACCCCCGGTATAAGTACAATGACAAGTAGTCCGATTGAGATTATGAGGATAGGAATGATAAGTTTTTTGAGAATACGGTAATCGAGTCTTGATAGTATTATCATAACGATAATACCAAAAACAACACCGATTATTTGTTTGTGTACAAAAAAGAAAGCGTCGCCGTGATTTCGTGCCGCTGCATATGATGACGCACTATAAACCATTACCACGCCAAAAACCGCAAGCATAATCGCAACTATGTACAAGGTGATGTCGTGCTTGCCTGTAGGCGGGGATTTGGCGGGGGTATCGGTTGTTAGGCTTTTTAGTTTTTGCATCTTATAAATAACGAATAATGAATAACGAATAACGAATAACGGCAGACAAGTATTTTAATAAAGTCAACCGTTATTCGCTATTCGTTATTCGTTATTCGTTTTGTCCCATATTTTTCACAATTTCAGCAAATCTCTCTCCTCTTTCCTTGTAATCCTTAAACATATCGTAACTGGCAGTCGCAGGAGATAATAGTACATTTTGGATGTCGCTATTAGAACAGCACTCAACTGCTTCCTCTAGGCTGTCGCATATTATCACTTCTTTGGCATAGATAGCACCGATAGATTTTATTGCTGTGGCTGTTTCGCCTATGGCTGTTATGTATGTAATATGCGTTGGTAGCTCGTCAAACAATCGTCCAAAATCGTATCCCTTATCACTACCACCCAAAATTAGTGCTGTGTCGCCCTGCATACTCTCGCACGCTTTTAAGCACGCATCTATATTTGTCCCCTTGCTGTCGTCATAATACCGCTTACCGCCGTAAGTTCCAATAAACTGCAATCTATGGTCATCAAGCTCAAAGTCGGCAAAGGTCTGTGCTATTACTGTACGGTCAACTCCCATAATTCGGGCGGCAGCAGCAGCGAAAAGTGCATTACTGACATTATGGTCACCCTGTAATTTTAGGTTGCTTCTGTCGCAAATTACTTCATCAAAATAATATAACTTACCATCCAAAAGATATGCACCTGCAACAACTCTCTTAGTGCTTACAAACAAAACATGACTACGAGGAGCAAAACCCTCAAGATACTTAATAGGGATATCGTCCATTGACAAAATCAAAAAGTTTTTTTCGGTTTGGTTTTGGGCAATTTTGAGTTTTGTCTTGGCGTACTCATCCATTGTTCCGTGGCGGTCGAGATGGTCGGGTGAAATATTTGTAATCATAGCAATCTCAGGAGCAAAGCTGGTTATACTCTCTAACTGAAAAGAACTTGTCTCGCAAACAAGCACATCGTATTCGTTACTTTTAAGCGAAGCGGACGCAAGACTTTTGCCTACATTGCCTACAGCATCCGTTCTAAGCCCTCTGTTAGCCAAAATACGGTGCAATAGCCTTGTCACGGTAGTTTTGCCGTTAGTGCCGGTAATGGCTACAAGAGGACAACGGCAAAGCCTGTAGCCTAGCTCAAGTTCTCCCATTGTGTCAATGTTTTTTTGCTTTGCCTCTTGTATTGTCGGATGCGTTATTGGCACACCGGGACTATGTACTACTATTGATATGCCTGTTAGCTTTGGCGGTTTGCCACCGTCAGAATCGTCAAAAATCTTTGTGTTGTATCCCAAAGATTGAAGTGCTTCTGCCGCTCCGCTTCCGCTTATGCCTTTGCCTAATATAAGTGCTTTTTTCATCATAACTGAATTATTAAATCGCTCCGCTTACTAGTATAGCTACAATACCGCACAAAAAGGTGATAACCATATATACGAGGACAATTTTGCTCTCGCCTACCCCTTTTCGCTCTAGGTGGTGATGCAAAGGTGCCATAAGAAAAATTCTCTTGCCTTTAGTCACCTTAAAATACGCAACTTGTATTATTACTGATATGCTTGTAAGCACATACATTATTCCAACAATCGGGACAAAAATAGATAATCTGCTCAAAATCGCTAAGCTTGCTAAGCCACCGCCCAAAGCAAGCGAACCCGTATCGCCCATAAAAATCCTTGCTTTGTAACCGTTAAAGACCAAAAAAGCCAAAAGACCGCCGATAAGTGCACCGCAATAGACCATAAGATTGCGCATTTCTTGGTCCCATGCCTGCCCCATATAGACAACACCGGCAGCAAGTGAAATGAGTACGGCAAATATAAGCAGATAAACAACCGTAACACCGCCTGCAAGACCGTCAAGACCGTCCGTTAGGTTAACCGAATTACTCATTGCCAAAAATATAAAGATAGCAAACGGAATCCCTATCAATCCCATATACAACTCGTTAAAACCAAACGGCAACAAAACTCCCGACGCTATGTCAAAGTTGACAACGGCAAACCATGCGATAATTCCTGCAACGGCTACTTGACTTATTAGTTTTTGCCAAAAACCCAGACCCTTGTTACGCTTGAAGTATACCTTGATAAAATCATCTAAAAAACCTATGACCCCATAGCCGAATGTAACCGCCAGCGACATCCATAAAAGCGACGCTTGTCCCCGAAACATTATCACAGATGTAATAATTAACGCAAGGATAAAACCGATTCCCCCCATTGTAGGAGTGCCGGCTTTTGCCTGATGATTGTCAACATAATGTAAAATTGTCTGCCTTAATTTTAGTTTTCGGGCAAACTTTATTACAATAGGCGTCAGTAACATACCTATCGTAAACGCTATTAAAATTGAAATGAAAAATCTAATCATAACTAGGTTAATTAGGAATTGTTGGCAAGAGTTAAATTAAAATAATTTTAGCAATCAATCATTATGCGTTTTGCATTTTGCAATATTCTCATCAATCATTCCTAATTCCTAACTCCTAATTCCTAATTGCACCTCTACGCATTCATAATCACTAAACTCGTGCCTTACGCCTTTTATCTCTTGGTACTTCTCGGCACCTTTACCTGCAACCAATACAATATCATCTTTGTTTGCTTGCTCTATAGCATAGATTATCGCTTCTTTGCGATTTTCTATACACACCATCTGACAAACACTCCCCTCAAAACCTTTTGCGACCTCTTTGATTATCTCATTAGGGTCTTCGAATCGTGGGTTATCGCTTGTTATCACAGCTAAATTACTGTATGCCGCAACCGCACGCCCCATAGCTTTGCGTTTGGTTTTGTCCCTGTCACCGCCTGCCCCGAACACGGTAATGATACGGGCAGGTGCAAACTCCTCTATACAGCTAAGTATGCCCAAAAGTCCGTCCTCTGTATGCGCGTAATCGATTATAACATTACACTTGCCTTCAATCACATCAAAGCGTCCTTCAACAGACTTGAGCGCGGCGATTCCTTTAGCAATATCTTTGAGTCCGATACCTAAGCCGTACGCTATAGACGCCGCACAAACGGTATTATACATATTAAATTTACCCGGTGTTTGATATATAATCGGGACGGTAAAACCCCTTATGGTTAGCTTGTAGCTAAGACCTTTGGCATTTTGCGAAAACTCTGTGGCACATATATCAGGCAAGGACTTGCTCTCACCGTCTACATAACCGTATGTCAGCACAGGCATATTAGTCTGCCTGATTATTCGTTGCCCCCACTCATCATCGGCATTGACTACCGCCAGCTTACCGTATAGTCTATCAAAATAACTTGCTTTTGTATTGCCGTACCGCTCCATAGTCCCGAAATAATCAAGATGGTCTTGCGAAAGATTAGTAAATGCTGTAGCATCGGCAAAAACACCTGCAATTTTGCGTTGGTGTATTGCGTGTGCCGATACTTCCATAACCACATACTTGATTCCGTCCGCCACAAGACGGGCAAAGGTACTTTGTAATTCTATCGGGTCGGGTGTCGTATGTAATGAGGGTGAGGTTTGACCATTGCAGATTATACCGTTAGTGCCGATTATCGCCGTTTTTTGCCCTGCTGTTTCGATAATTTTTGCGACAATATAGCTTGTGGTAGTTTTGCCATTGGTTCCTGTTATGCCCACAATCCTTAATTTGCCTGTGGGATAGCCGTAAAAAGTTGCGGCGATTTCGCTCATAGCGGCTCTTGTATCGCTGACCAAAATTTGCGGCACATCTGTGTCTAGCTTTTTTGATACGACTAATGCAACCGCTCCTGCACTAAGTGCTTCGGCAGCATAGTTATGACCGTCTGTGCGTGAGCCTTCTATGCAAAAAAACAAACTACCAGGACGAGCGTCCCACGCAGCGTGGCAAAGATGTTCTATATTTACCTCTCGTGGGTTAATCAGCGTTGCTGTCATTGGCAGTAGTTTTGATAAGTACATAAATAATTGGGTCTCCTTGAATAATATGTAAATAATGAAAACTTAAAACTTAAAACTTAAAAGTGAAAAGTGAATGACTAGTGTAATAGCTAGTTATAATCCGTCAAAAAACTAAGTCAATCATTTTTCAATTTTAAGTTTTAAGTTTTCATTAGCTATCCTGCTCTAAGTAACACTACATCTCCTACCTTTAGCGGTGTTTGGGGCGACGGTATAGTTGATGTCACATTTGTGCCTTCGCCGGCTACCTCTACATGAAGTCCCAGTCTTTCGGCGGCTCTTACAGCCTCGATTAGTGGTGTGCCGATAAAGTCGGGCATAACAACTGATTCTCTTTCTTGTGGCGGACGGGTCGGCGCAAGACCTCTGTACTCAAAAATCTGCCCCAAAACACGCCCTGCATAAGGTGCCGCCAAAATAGAGCCGTAATATAGATACGATGTAGGCTCGTCAACAATCATAAGCACAATATAACGGGGGTCTTCGACAGGTCCGAATCCGATAAAAGACGAAATATAATTACCCCTGTCAATTGCACCGTCTCTATATCTTTGTGCCGTACCTGTTTTGCCGCCGACACCAAAACCCTCTACTCTTGCCTTGCTACCGCTTCCGTTGTCCACAACATCGGCAAGCATAGCACGCATTCGCTCAGAAGTACTTTGACTCAAGACTTGCCTTATCTGATTAGGCGTATGGTTGTATATAGTTGTACCGCAAGGAGCGGTAACATCGGTAACAAAATGCGGTTGCATAAGTCGTCCGCCATTGACTACTGCGGCGGTCGCTGCAACAAGTTGTAACGGCGTAACGGCTATTGCGTGACCAAAACCTATACGGGCAAGGTCAATATTTTTGACATATTCTTCCCTAATAACAAGTCCTGGACTCTCACCAAAAAAGTCAACTCCTGTCCGCTGACCAAAACCAAAATTACGGATATGTTGATAAAACTGCTGTGTACCCATTCGTGCCGCTAGTTGCATAAAAACGACATTACAACTTTTGTTGACGCCCTCTATAAGGTCAACCGAGCCGTGCCCGATACTTCGCCAGCATCGTATCCGCTGACCGTCAACAATATGCGAACCGCCACAAAAAAATCTATCCGTATCACGGACAACACCGCTCTCGATAGCCGCCGCTGTAGTAAAAATCTTAAAGGTTGACCCCGGTTCGTATACATCAACAATCAAAGTACTCTTACTAAGTGCATTAAGAAGGTCTATATCGTTTCTGGGAGGCTCATTGAGGTCATAGGTAGGGCTTTCGGCAAGTGCAACAATCCCGCCAGTATTGACATCCATTACAAGCATTCTTGCACCGCTTGCACCCCACTCAGCGTGTGCCGCCTGTACCGCACTCTCGGCAAAGGACTGAATATTATAGTCAACCGCAAGCGTGATATTAGCACCCGGAATAGCGGGCAGATGCCTTGTGCCACGACTCGGCAAGCGGATACCTATAAGGTCAGTTGGAGTCATTACCATTCCGTCCACACCACGCAAAAAACGGTCAAAATAACCTTCTATACCATTTTGACCCACATTATCAATATTAGTAAGCCCCAAAATCCTTGACAAGCTCGACCCGCCGGGGTAATTGCGAGTCGAATTATAGGACATATAAATTCCCTCAAGTCTCAAATTACGCACTGCTGTAGCTCTCTCAAAATCAACACCCCGTGCAAGAGTTATCTCACCTGTCACAGCATTACGGATATTATTAGTCACACGCTCGACATCAAGGTTAAGAATCGGTGCCAAAGCTGTCGCAACCACACCTGCATCCCTAATAGAACGAGGACGGGCATATATAGCAAAAGTATACTTGTTATCAACAAGTGTAGTACCGCACGCCCCATAAATCCTGCCCCTTGGTGCCGAAGTAGACAGTTCCCTATGCCATTGGTCTTCGGCTAAATTCCTAAGCCACCGCCCCTGCACAAGTTGAACATAACCGATACGCACGACCAATCCGCCAAAAATAAATCCGAACGCCAAAATAAGCGCAAGTAATCTCTTACGCAATTTGATATTAGAGTTGCAAAAATTATAGTCCATAATTAGTAACTAGGGCTAACGATAACGCAACCCTATCTAATTATAACTATTCAAAACTATGTAAAATAATACCCTTAAAATAGTAGTAAAAAAAACAAAATAACGAGCACAAAAGGAATACTGTAATTATCTAGTTGTAGGGGCGGAAAATGAAGCCTGACCGACTATCGTCTTTGCGAGCCGTCGCTACAAAAGATAGTAAGGATAAGTATCTGCGGCGAAGCAATCTAGCTAAGGAATATATGGATACACGATTATCTATGTTCCCGTCTATTCCTTAGCTAGATTGCTTCGCCGTACAGCAATTCCTTATTTCCGACTTTAGGGACGGCTCGCAAAGACAGATGGTGGGTCAGGCTTCATATTCCATACCGATTGAACAATACCCCTAATCGCAGGGGCGATTCACCCCTACGACTAGGTAGCTGTACTTCTCAAAATAATAATCCGCTAAAACTAATGTTATTACTAAGTCATAACTTCCGTCATATTTTTCCAATATTTTTTAGGCATAAAATTCATTCGGCATCGCTCATTACGGCGTTCCTTAATTGCAATTGTATCATAAAACAATCGCCACAATTTTTGATAATCTTTTTCTTGATTGCTTAATTCGGGCATCTCATAATTATCCAAAAACTCTAAGCGGATTTGATGATTAGCGTATATCAAACCAAGCTGACGGTTTTTGTCATAAATCAAAAATTGCTCATTAGGGTATCTATCAGCAAAATGATTAGCCAATAACGGCAAAACATTGTTCTCCGGCTCGATAATACTTACTAATGCCCCATTCACATCAGAAAATCTTGCAAACTGAATAAACCTTCTGACCTCTAGATTCAACAAGTCCATTCCCTTTTGAATCTTGCTAAGGTAATCGTTACTTAGTGCCCCTGCAACAAGTCGTCTGGTCGGACTAAAACCCGTACTAATCACATCAATAAATTTTGGACCACACCTAAATCCCTCTCTCAAAAAATGTATTAGTGCTATTTCTTTATCCTTGATATTAGCCAAAAAACTTTGCTTAACATAATCAAGTGCTTCGTAATTGATTTTTTGCGGGATAGCTTTAAGAATTCTTTTTGCTTTGACTTCATCAGTTTCTATGTCTTTGATTTTGAACAACGAAAAATCATCGCTTGTAATTTGTACAGGCATTTCTTTTTTTTCAAAACTCTCAAATATACACGAAAGCATTCCAAAAAAACTTCCGTCATATCTGTAACAGATATCTACAGGCTCAAAATCTTTGACCGAATTAAGCAAAAACCTAAGCTCCTATTTTGTGCCAAAAGCTCATTTGTCTATCATTGATTGACATATGTGCAGGTGTAAAAGTCACCCCTTGCCAATATCCAATATTTGGTGATATGTCTTGCATAGCATTTGTTTTCCTAGCTGTAAGATACTCGGCTAATTCCAAAAAGGTTTTTAGACCTTTAAGTTTAGCCACTGCACACAATTTGTCGAATTCATTTAATAACATTTTTATTTCCTCTCTTTTAATATATTTTTTGTTTGACCTATAATTGACCGGTCAGACTTTTGATAACTTCTTCTTTTGGAGTTTCAAACATTGATGATTGTACCCCGCTCTTATAATGACTTTGGAATCTTTCCAAAGCAGCTCTTGAAAGCAAAGAATTTAGGATTTGGCTTTGATTTATTCTTAAACCTTCAAAAGATTTACCGCTACACAAGATAAAATACTGCGCTCTTTTTAATACTACTCCCAGTTTTTTTAAGTCAACAAAGGACAGCTTGCCTAATCTTCTTGCCGATACTATTTTTCTTGCCGACATTATCCCTATCCCCGGCACTCTCAAAAGCACTTCGTAATCAGCTTTGTTGACATCAATCGGAAAGACTTGCGGATTATTTACAGCCCAATTACATTTTGGGTCTAAATAAGGATTTAGCATAGGATTTTTTTCGTCTAGGATTTCACCCGACTTAAACCCATACACACGCATTAGCCAGTCTGCTTGATAGAGTCTATTCTCTCTTAGTAGGGGTGGTTTTGTATCAAGTGACGGCAAGGACGAGCTTTCAACAATAGGCACATACGCCGAATAAAACACTCTTTTTAGCTGATATTTGTTATATAACCCCTCTGACAATTTTATTATCGAGTAATCTGTCTCAGGCGATGCACCCACAATCATTTGGGTGCTTTGACCTGCTGGCGCAAAGCTAGGTGCTTTTTTGTATACAGCTAACTGCCTACTCTCACTCAGCTTGTCCTTAATAAACTGCATAGGCACAAGGATTGACTCTTTAGACTTATCGGGTGCAAGACTTGTAAGACTTGCCGCAGACGGCAACTCAATATTGACACTCATTCTGTCGCACAAAAGCCCTAACTCATTAAGTAGTTCTTTATCCGTCCCCGGTATAGCCTTTGCGTGTATATATCCATAAAACTTATACTCTTCTCGCAATATCCTTAATGATGCAATCATTAGCTCTGTCGTATTATTAGGTGACCCTACAACCCCGCTTGACAAAAACAACCCTTCAATATAATTTCTTTTATAAAAATTTATTGTAAGTTCGGCAAGTTCTTTAGGGGTGAATGTAGCTCTAGGGGTGTCATTAGTAATACGGTTAGTACAATAAGCACAGTTATACACACAAGAGTTGCTCATCAAAACCTTTAAGAGTGATATGCATCTGCCGTCCGCCGTAAAGCTATGACAAATCCCGCAAGACTCGGCTTTTCCGATTCCTTCACCCTTGGGCGCTTTTCTGTTGACACCGCTAGATGTGCAAGCCGCATCATACTTGGCAGCCGCCGACAAAATTTTAAGTTTTTCAAAAATATCCATATTTGATTAGACTCTTAATATTTGCGAAAACTTCCTACAAGCACTCCAAGTATACGGCAACGATTAGGAGTTACAATAATATCTTTATAATTAGGGTTTTCGGCTTGCAAGGTAATACTGTCACCCTGCGGACGGAATGTCTTGATTGTCGCATCCTCCTCATCTATCATTGCGGCAACTATATCACCCTTGTTAGCTGATGACTGCATACGGATAATAAGCATATCGCCGTCATATATCCCTACTCCTGTCATACTGTCGCCTTTTGCGTGTAGCATAAAATGCTCCCCACGACCAACAAGTTCCTCAGGCAAGCGATAGACATTCTCATAATTTTCTATCGCATCAATAGGGCTACCGCAAGCAATAGTTCCGACAAGAGGTACAGCCTTGTGCTTAGTCAAAAAACGGTCATCCAAAGCTATCGAACCATCCGCCTCGCTATCTAGCTCCCCCTGCTCCTTAAGCACCTTAACGCACCTTTGCACCTGCCCGATAGACGGCAACCGACAAAGCCGCATAATCTCCCTATACGACGGCGAACGACCTGTATCAAGCTGATATTCCTTAATACACGCCAAAACACTATTAATTATGTCCTTATTCATTACTTGCATATACAAATACCAATACGATACATTGTGTATCGTATTGGTATTTTAACATATCCCAACATATATTGCAAGCATTTTTAACCTACAAAAATAATTTTCTTAAAAATTTTTTTTTGCCCCTATAACATCAAAAAAGCACCTCCCAAAAGAAGTGCTTTTAATATTTAGGCATTACCCCATTATATATTTTTTCTAAGATAAATAATATGTGATGCAATATACGACGCAATAATTGCTACAACCCCAACAGCAAAAGATATTATGTTTGTCAATGTCTGATGATTACCAAAAGTAGCCATCACATTTAAGCTCCTATTAAGGTTAGCCATTTGTGCGAATGCCGGCAACATAAGAACAATATTAACCAAGATTATCGGAATCCACATAAAGATACGACCTTTTTGGTAGCCAAAGCGATAAAGGAACGGTGTCTGAAAACCTACTGATATCGTATACATCGCAAATGCTAGTGCCGTAGCAAGTAATATCATTCTGCCATCAAGTGTCTGATGAAAAGCTAAGTCAATGATTATGCCTGCACCAATAGCCACCGCATAAGATATAACAAATACTATCAGTACCATTACATATCTTGCAAAGACCATTGACTTACGATTAGTCGGCAATGTCGCATATAGGATACCTAGATTGCTTTTTTCGGTAGACTCATACGGAAACGCCATTACTGTGCCGGCAAAAATCATAAGTGAAATTATAAAGAAAAATCCCGACTGATTGAGTAACGCTATAGCAAGCGAAAATCCAATAAACATCAGCCACCACTTCCAATATGGTGCAAGTAACTGAAAATCAAGTTTTAATAATGCTTTAATTTTTTTCATTGTATACCCCCTCCTTTGTTAAACCGAACAACCAATTCGTCCATAGTACAGGCTTCTGTAACTATTGAGTTAGGCAACTGAGCAAGTTTTTCCATAGCGACTATGCCGTCAAAATTAACCCTAGACTCATCATAGCCGATAATCAAACTCTTTTGCTCCGCTGTCAACAATCCAAGCCCACCCTTAACTACAACATATTTTTCGAGCAGATTATCCTTAGTGTCGCTATGAATAATTTTGCCGTCATCAATAAAGGTTATATAATCAGCTATTTTTTCTAAGTCAGATGTTATGTGTGTCGAGAATAAAATTGACTTATTCTCATTGGATATAAATTTTTTGAGTATGGACATCAGTTCATCTCTTGCAACAGCGTCCAATCCGCTTGTCGGTTCGTCCAAAATCAACAAATCAGGGTCGTGAGCCATCGCACACGAAATCATAATTTTCATTTTCATACCACGGGACAGTTCTTTAATTTTCTTTTTTGGATCAAGCGAAAATTCCGAAAGCATTTTCATAAACAAATCATTGTCCCAATCAGGATAAAACGGCTTTAGTGCCTTGCCTGTCCTGATTAGTGTCCAATTTTCTTCAAAAAACGGACTATCCATAACTATTCCGATTTTTCGTTTTACATCGGCTTCGTGTAGCAGGTTATCCTTGCCAAAAATCTTGACCTCTCCGCTGTCACGGATTAGCATATTAAGGATTGACTTGATTGTCGTTGTCTTACCTGCACCATTTTTTCCTACAAAGCCCATAATATAGCCCTTAGGAAGTGCAAATGACACATCATCAACCCCAAATTTGCCAAATTTCTTTTTTAGATTTTTAATTTCTATAGCGTATTCCATTGTTTTTTTACTCCTTCAACAAAATGTCTAATATTTTTTTGAGTTCTGCTTTTGTTATCCCGACTGAATTACCACACGCAATCGCCTCAGCAAAATGCCTCTCAATCTCTTTTAGTTTTTGCTCTTGTATGTGTTCTTTATTCTTTGGAAGTACAAAACAGCCTTTGCCTTGCATTGTCGCAATAAAACCTTCCGCCTCCAATTCGTTGTATGCACGCATAGTCGTAATCACACTAATCTTTAAGTCATGTGCAAGCGCGCGAATTGACGGCAACATCTCCCCTTCCGCAAGTTCATCACGAATTATTGCCAAACAAATCTGTTCTTTTATTTGCTCATAAATCGGAGCATCTGACTTGTTAGAAATGACAATATTCAACCCCCTACCCTCCTTAACTGTATATATCATACATTAACAGTATATACAATGTCAAGCGTTTTTTGGACATAATTTTAAGTAATTTCGCAAATCCGCCTTATTGTTGCTGGCTGGGGTTCATAAGGCTATCCCCATCGGTTTAACCCCGACACGCCCTTATAACGCCGTCATATTGCTTAATATTGCCCAAGTTTTCAACTCCGCTTTGTCTCGTGCGGGTTGGGCGTTTTCTCTGCAATAAGTGTCCGTTATCTGCCCCGCACCTTTGGAATAGGGGCGACAGGCGGCAGCCCTTGTAGTTTGGTTGTCACGACATCGTGCAATAAAGGAAGAAAAACCATAGGGCGGCAGGTCATTTTTGCAAAAGTTTTTTAATTTTTTTCAAAATAACTTTTATCCTGTCTTGGACGGACTGCTTTGTAATGCCCAAAAGCCTGCCTATCTCGGTTTCGTTCTTGCCCTCGTAGAATTTCATTCTCACGATTTTTTGTTGCTCCGGCTGGAGCGTTGGAATCACCGCAAGCAAAACCTTGACCAGTCCGTCCCTCTCGGTCTGCTCTTCGTCCGCTATGTATTGCTCGTCCACTCCATCGCTGCTCACAATCTGCGCCCCATCGTCCAACAGACCGTTAAGCGACAGCGTTTTATTCCGCTCCCCTTGCTCCCGCTTGTCCCGCCGCCACTCGGCTCTTTGAAATTCTTGATGCCTCGCTATAAAGTCCGCATCGTCACTTTCCACCCACACATACTTGGTAGGCTCGTAGTAATACTTGAATTTAGCCATTGCAAAATTCCTCCGTTTAGGTTGATTTTTCAATCGGCACAATCGGACAAATTTCGCAAAAAAAAGCCCGACAGCCGAGAACTAAATCTCGGCTGTCGGGCTATGCCTTTGTGTGTTGCTTAATATTTTGGGTGTCAAATAAAAAAAGAACCCGACAAATTTTAGAAAACTAAACCTTGATTTAGTCCTTAAAAATTTGTCAGGTTCTTACTCTTTCAAAGAGAGTTCCAACGCTCTGCAACAAATGTCAATCGGGAGCGATTCGTGCGCTCCCGACCCATTTTTAATTACAATAGAAAATTATCAAATTATGTAGCCTCTGCTCTTAAAACACGCTGCATAACTATCCTGCCATCTTTTATTTCAATGGTCATTTTCTCGCTACACTTAGGGCAGGTAATCTCTACAATAGACCCCTCACCTGCCTTTAGTAATTTGTACCCGCATACGGGGCATACTGTGTAATAAGTCATTTTATAAACTCCTGTTCCTCATTTTTATAAAGACACTTGCGGAATATATCCAAATACTCCTCCAGTCTTTCCAAAAAATCATTATTTATTTTTCCGTCTCTTTCGTGGGTTATCGCACTTTTAACAAGACCATCCACCGTCCAATAGATAATGTTTATTGCTTTTTTGTGGTCTATTCCTTGGCGGAACAACAATTTGCCTCTTTGTCCATATAACCTTTCCATTATTTCTTGGTTTTTTTGGTTGTAAAGAGCCAATTTTCCTGCACTCGGATTATCGGATGTGTGGGCTTCCATTCCGAATAAAAAATCAAAAATATATGGGTGCTTCTCTGCAATGCCTTTTTTGAGTAAAGCAATTTGCTTAAAAGTATCCAAAATATTTTGCCTGCCAGTATTGAGAACATTAAAATACTCGTTTTGCATAATATCTAAAGCATAATCTATTAGATATTTTCCTAGTCTCTCTTTGGTATCAAAATAGTGGAACAAAAGCCCCTTGCTAATCCCTGCCTCACGGACTATGTTATCCGTTGAGGCTTTCTTGAGTCCATAACGGAACTCTCGCATAGCTGCGTTTATTATGCTTTGCCGCTTAGAAACATCCATTGTTTTCTCCCGCTGTTTTTTTACAATTCTGCAAGCACATAATTGAAAATATCAAGGGCATTAGGCGTTCCGAGCCATAGCATTGTTTGGCTAAAGAATGAATGCTCTTTCATAAATGCTAAAGTGCTTGCATCATCGCCAAACTCGCCTAACATTTCACCTAGCATAAACTCCAACAACCCCGGCACGGCTGGCTCTACTATTATAAGAGTAAAAAAGTCCATATCCGCCTCAACACTAAGCGTAATCATTGTAGTATCGGCTATACCCATCTCTTCGCCCAAATCCACAGTGTCTCTATCTAATTCAAAACCAAAACCATAAAAGACATCTATTACTCTATCGGCATTTGCTGTCGGTGTGTCTATTTGCCCTGCTCCGACTTGGTTAGGGAATGTCGGACGGCTACCAACGCCTCTTATTAGATAATTCGCCAGTTGGTTGGCTATAGCACTACCAAACCATGACCTCGTGCCATAATAATGAGCCGTTTGCCCATACTCAAGCATCTCGGTTTTCATAAGGTCATATCCGCCCTCCGCTCCCGCTCTGGTTGAAAATTCCCAAAGCATAAACATTTCCATCTCGCCGCCGCCGAAACGCATGGCGAATAACACAGGGCTACCGTCTTCTATCTCTACAATAAAGCCCTCTTGCCTAAACTGCTGCGCTATATTATTGAGGCTTAGTTCGTCACTACCGCTGCACCCTGTGCCAAAAACCGCAAAGGCGGATAATAGGGCTAGTAGCATTATTATAATGGTTAATCTTTTTTTCATTGCTCTGCACCTCCGTTGCTAAATTGAGCGTTATACAATCCTGCATAAAAACCGCTCTTTGCCATAAGTTCGTCATGGCTGCCAGTCTCTAGCACATCGCCGTCTTTCATGGCTATGATAAGGTCTGAATTTTTGATGGTGGATAATCTATGGGCAATTACAAAGCTGGTGCGTCCTTTGGTCAAAGCATCCATCGCCTCTTGGATTTGCCTCTCGGTACGAGTATCAATGTTACTTGTCGCCTCGTCCAAAATTAGGCAAGGGCTATCTTGTAGCATGGCTCTAGCAATCGTCAATAACTGCTTTTGCCCGCTTGCGATATTTACCTCGTCATCCAGCACCATATCATATCCGCCGGGAAGACCCCTTATAAAGTGGTCTATGCCTACAACCTTACAAACCCTTTCTACATCCTCGTCCGTTACCCAATCTAGCGAATACTTGATATTTTCTCTAATAGTACCCTCAAACAGCCATGTGTCTTGAAGCACCATTCCAACTCTTCCGTCAAAGCACAAACCTTTCTGCTCTCGTCCTCTTGGTCAGGCTCATTCAAAAAGTCAAAAACTCTACAACTTGCCGCCGCCGCCGCTTGCACTCCGCCAAAACTCTCGCCTATCGCGCCTATGGCTTGCTGGAATAATCCCACATACAAAATGAAAGCCATAATCAAGCCGATTGAAACATGGAGCGGGTCATAAACGGGTCTAGTGAATAAAATACCACCGACAATGCTTACCGCCGCTAGTCCTGCCATGCCTACAAAAGTCATGGCAGGCATCATTATGCCTTGGAAGCTCTGCACCCCAAACGAGGCTTTATAATGTTTTTTGTTAATCTTCTTAAAATCTCTCTCGCTTTCTTCTTGTCCGTTAAATGCTTTTACAACTGTCTGCCCCGAAAAGTTTTCTTCTACTAAAGCATTCATTTCGCCCAAAAAGTCAGCTTGTTGCTTAAAATATCTTTGGCTGAATACTACCACCGCTCCCATGATAATTAGTGCTAACGGTATTATTGAAAGTGCGGCAAGAGCAAGCACCCAGCTATGCCAAAACATCATACTTATCGCGCCGACAATTAAAACCAAATTGCTTAGTAACGGTGTAACGCTAAAGGTTAATGCTTCGCCTATCCTATCTACATCGTTTGTGGCTCTGCTTAAAACATCGCCTATTTTGTTTTTGTCGTAGTAGCTTAGCGGAACAGTATTGATTTTCTTAGAAATCTTGCCCCTTAAATCCATCGCTACCTTGTTGTTTATGCGTACCATTATAAAGGTTTGAATGTAGTCAAGGACTGCGTTTGCACCTATAAGGATTATAAACATCGAGCCGTATCTAGCGACATGGGTCATTAGCACTCTAACAGGCAAATCCACGCCTGCCATATAATAGCCAAACTGCTGCACCATTACGGCATCTACAATTACATCGGTTACTCTTTGCATCCATGTAGGCGCCATTATCATAAGCACCGCCGCCCCTATCGTCACGATAATCGCTGCCATAAGTGCCGGCCAATATCTGCCTAAATAACGGGTGATGTATTTTACCCCTCTGCCAAAGTCCTTACGGGCTTGCTTTCTTTCCTCGGCATCCTTGCTTGTTTTCTTCCTTACCGCCGGCACATGAATTTTGTTGCCTGCTCCGCTTTTAGCATCGCCCTTTTGCGGCGAGGCGACTGGCTCAAAGTTTGCCGTCTCACAAATCTCATTGCTCGGAACTGTAATTAAAACAGGCTTATCATCTATTTTTCTAGTTTTTGTTTTTTGCTTTTTACTCATTATGCTAGTTCCTCCTCGCTTAATTGTGAGAGTGCAATTTCTTTGTAGACCTCGCAAGTGTCTAGTAATTCCCTATGCGTACCCATACCGACCATTCTGCCTTTTTCAAGCACAATGATTTTATCGGCGTCCATAATTGTACCTATGCGTTGTGCCACGATTAGTTTTGTAGAGTCTTGTGTGTGCGTTCTTAACCTTGCCCTTACCTCTCTGTCGGTTTTATAATCTAACGCCGAAAAGCTGTCGTCAAAAATTAGAATGTCGGGCTGTGCCGCAATGGCTCTGGCGATAGACATTCTTTGCTTTTGTCCTCCGCTAAAGTTTTTACCGCCTTGAGCAACAGGCGC
>Ga0123355_10006585_pt1 | contig 17236 bp, 11 predicted proteins | sample TergutEmb28metaG_3_FD_89872 | JGI IMG/M metagenome (GOLD analysis project Ga0123355, IMG submission 89872) | Embiratermes neotenicus P1 segment gut microbial communities from Petit-Saut dam, French Guiana - Emb289 P1 | ecosystem: Host-associated > Arthropoda: Insects > Digestive system > Gut ...
AACGTTTTGATGGATGAGGCGCTCTAGTACTTGCATTCCTCTGTCTGCAGTTATTGGCTCCAATCCTCTATTGCGGAAAAGGTCCATCAAGTTCAAGTCCGAAACCATGCCAACTGCCCAAGGTCCCCAGCCAATACTTAGACTGGTCAAGCCTCTCTTTCTTCTGTAAGCGCTCAACCCATCGAGAAACGCATTTGCTGCTGCATAGTTTGCTTGTCCTGCAGACGTAATTAGAGCTCCGATAGAAGAAAAGATTACAAAGAAGTCTAAGGGCTGGTCTTCAAGATATTTATGCAACAACCAATTCGACACTACTTTAGTTTCATAAACTTCGTCAAAAACATCCTTGGGCATCTGTGATATGTACATATCTTTTACAATCCCCAGAGAACTAATCACGCCTCTAACTTCTTGTATCTTTTCAGTATTTTCAGTAAAGTACTGCTTAACAGCACTTTCATCTGAAAAGTCCAGGGCATCAACCACCACTGTCACACCCTTACTTTCAAGATCCTGAACAAAGGCGATTCTCTCTTTTATCTTGTCGTCAAGACTATCGCTTTGCCAATCTGATCGTTTGGGCAGGTTGACTCTTCCCAACAGAATTAGTTTCTTTGCACCCTTTTCTATCAACCAATTCGCTACCAATCTGCCTAGGGCACCAAAGGCCCCCGTAATCATATAGCTTCCCTCTTCGTCCATATGGACAGGCAGAGGCTTTGTTAACTGGCCTGTATTCTTAAGTCTGGCACCATACCTACTTCCAGAACGATAGGCAATCTGATCTTCTTCGTCACCATGCAAAGTTTGCATGGCCAACTGATGTAGACTTTCCTCTACCGCATTTGGATCTAGGTCAACAATGCCTCCCCATAAGCTTATATATTCTTGGTTCCCAATTAGTCTTGCAGGTCCCCAAATGGCATTTTGCATCATTTCGGGCTCTTCGTTTGACAAGATAGCCTGCGCGCCTTTTGTAACGAGCCAAAGCTTAGGTGCTTCCTCACTAGCAGCTACAGCCTTTAATAAGCTCATCACCGAATAAACACCCAGACCACCCGACAAGGAAATATTCTCATTGCTGATTTCGTTATTTTTTGGCAAGTCAATATTCCAGAAGTGAAGAATCCCTTTGACTTGAAGTTCTTCTTTTACAGAGTTATAGAGTTCCAGCATATCTTCATCGCTATCAGGCCTGACTGTGGCCTTTCGCTGCTGAATATCAATTGAAAAATCACTTCCCAAAGATATGTAAAAGCTTGATTCGCCTAACTGATCCAAAATATCAGCATATTGCGCACCTGCACCACTCTCATCTCCAAATATGAGCCAGCTTCCAGGCTCTACCTCTTTTTCAGTTGCTACAATATTTTCAAGTTCTAGCCATTCTAAATTGTAGAGCCAAGTGTCTAGTGTTTTTAGAGGGACAAGCTGTTTTGCATTTTCCAGAGTCTGCACCTTAAGACCCCTAATTGTTGCAATAAGTCCACCATCTTGATTGTACAAACGAATATCATTTTTTGTATAAGCGTCTGTTCTTTCTATCTTTTGGCAGTGCACCCACATCTCACTTGCTAAAGGATTGTGAAGTAAAAATTCATCAACACTAACTGGTAGTCGTATATCAAATTCAGTTTCACCACTTACTGCTACCTCCGCAAATTCTAAGGCAATAGTTCCCTGGAAACAGGCATCTAAAATTCCCGGATAAATTTCATATTCATCCAACTGATCAACTTGTGGCATTGCTAGTCTAGAAACAGCTTCGCCATCTCCAATCCAAATATCTTCAATAGCCGCAAAGGTATCGGTATAAGTAAAGCCTGCTTCTGAGAATTTTTCATAAATAGCTTCTTTTGTAAATTTCGTAACCTTAGCAACAGTTTTCTTTTTCAATGTCTCTAAATCAATAGATTTTTGAGCGCCGAAGTTCTGCATTTGCTTAAAGGAGCCTCTTGAGACTAGTTCAGGGCTGTTGGCATTCGAGATATTATAAATAGCAAATGTAGCGCACTGCTCATCAAGGGAAATCTGTAGCTTTGTCGACTTGTTTGCTGGAATAAAGACAGCCTTTAGAAATTCTACATTCTCTAGAGTGTAGAATCCTTTTCCGTAATACTCATTTGCTAGCTGCATAGCCATCTCCATGTAGCCTGCAGCCGGAAATAGCGGATTCCCCGCAATGCGATGATCCTCAATGAAGGGCACTAACTCTTGCTTCAGCTCTACCTCCCAAGTAGGTTGAGCAGTCAATAATTTCTTTCCCAACAAGATGCGATCATATAAGCCTAGTCGTCTGATTGCATTTGATGATGGCTCCAACCAATAAGTTTCTCGCTGCCATGCATAATGAGGTAGCTTAATAAAGTTCCCTGCTTCTGGATAAATCACAGAAAGATCACTCAAGATACCCCCTGCATACAAGCAGGCAAGTGCATTGTAGAATGTCGCCTGCTCATCTTGCTTGCGGTTCAAAGAACTGACGAATGTCCCTACTACCTTCTTTTCAGTACACATCTCTTTCAAATAGTAGGTCAGTGCCGGATGGGGACCAATCTCTAAGAAATTTGTATAGCCCGCATCAAGAATTTCTGTTATTGCATCTGCAAAGTAAACTGCATAACGAATGTTATTCCACAGATAGCTACTGTCCATTTGTTCTGTTATCTGCTTTCCTGTTGAAGTCGAAAACAGTGTCGTTGTAGGCTGAGCAAATGTGACATCAGCAATGCCTGCCATAAAATCATCTTTGATTTCATCCATAAAACGACTATGGAAAGGCACGGTTACATCGAGGAACTTATTAAAGATGCCTTGCTCCGTTAAGTGCTCTCCAACTTTAGCCAATTCCTTTTCTTCGCCAGCAAGAGTAACACCCGAATAGCTGTTGATGGCGACAATATCAACGCCTTCATAGTCAACTATTAGAGTTTCGGCTGCCTCTTTCGAAATGCTAGCCGCCATCATTTTTCCTCTACCTGTCAACCTTTGTTGCAGGCTGCTTCGGGTATAAATAACCTTAATTGCATCCTCAAAGCTAAAAACACCAGCACAGTAAAATGCTGCAACTTCACCAGCACTGTGACCCACAATTGCGTCTGCTTTGATTCCTTTTGATTCCCATAGCTTAATTAGTCCATATTGAAGTGCAAAATTTGCCGGTTGAGCAAGTTTCGTCTGACTTATCTCGGATACTTCCTCATCCGCACACATAGCCTCGAGCAAAGACCAGTCAGCGTACTTCGAGAACTCTTTATCACACTCTTTGATGGCAGCCATAAAAATGGGTTCTGTCTCCATTAGTTCACGACCCATTTTCCACCACTGAGGACCCATGCCCGTGAAAACAAAGACTAAGTCACTGTCACCATCTTTTTGCCTTCCCTCAGCAGCCCCCAATGTTGGGTTTTCCTCAATATAGTCAGAGAGATGTTCTTTTAGCTCATCTTTATTTCTAGCTACAAGACCTAAGCGATACGGATGCTGATCCCGCTTCAGTGACATGCTGTAACCTAAGTCATACAGATTGCCAAATGTATCCTCTTCAATAAATTCATAATACTTTTTGGCCATGGATCTCAGTCCAGCTTCTGACCTTGCAGAAATCGGAAAGATTCGCAACAGTTTATCTTCCGGAGAAGAGAATACTTGTGCCTCTGGGGCTTCAGATAAAACTGCATGGGCATTTGTGCCCCCGAAACCAAAGCTATTTACTGCTGCCATGGCAAGCCCTTTGTGCTCTGGATAATCCATTAATTCTGATGGAACTTTCAAATTCAACTGATCCAAATCTATCTTTGGATTAATGTTATTTAGATGCAAGTGCGGTGGAATCTGCTTATTCTTCAAAACCAAAGATGCCTTGATTAAGCCAGCCACACCTGCTGCACTTTCTGCATGCCCAATGTTCGTCTTAACAGAAGCAACGATACAGGGATTATCTTTATCGCGTCCTAAGGCGTAGGTTTCACCAAGGGCATTTGCTTCAATAGGGTCACCAACTGGAGTCCCTGTTCCGTGCATTTCTACATACTGCACTTCCGCTGGCGTAATGCCAGCTTGAGTACAGGCTTTTTCGATTGCCTTCTTCTGTGCTTCTCCATTAGGTACGGTAATCCCGTTTGTCTGTCCATCTTGATTGACAGCACTCCCCAATATGAGTGAGTAAATTTGATCATTATCTGCAATGGCATCTTTTAGCGACTTTAAAACAACTACAGCTGCTCCCTCGGCTCGAACATAACCATCTGCAGACTCATCTAGAGTTTTACATGTCCCATCTGGGGACAAAAAGCCACCTCGAGATTCTGCCACAGTGTACTGAGGGGCAAAATTCAATAGGACTCCACCAGCAATGGCCATCCCGCATTCGTTATTTCTAATATTTTGGCAAGCAGTATGAATGGCAACAAGCGACCCTGAGCATGCGGTATCAATGGCAATGCTTGGTCCAACAAAGTCATAAGCGTAAGAGATTCTATTAGCAACTAGGGTCATCATACTGCCTGTCGCTGAATGTAAGCCTATCTCATCAAGATGATCAAGGTGAAACTGAACATGCTGATAGTCAATAGTAAATGCCCCGATAAAAACACCTGCATCTGATCCAGCATAACTTTTTGCCACGATGCCAGCATCTTCCATTGCTTCCCAACTCACTTCTAGTAGAAGTCTTTGCTGTGGATCTATAAAGGCTGCTTCTCTTGGTGTAATACCGAAGAATTGAGGGTCGAATTTGTCAAAGTTATCGACAAATCCTCCTCTTTGGCTTACTGTCTTTCCGCTAAATCCACGCTCTTTATGATAATAGGTGTGCCTATCCCAGCGATCCTTTGGAACATCTACAACGGCATCTTTTCCATTTTTCAGCAAATCCCAAAATTGATCAACATCGTTCGAATTTCCTGGGAAGCGACAGCCGATACCCACCACAGCAATTGCATCTTCGTTAAATTTCTTACCATTAAGTACAAGTTCTTTCATTTGCAATAAACCTCCTGGGGATCTTTAAAATGAAATAAGATGACAGCTTTAGGAACTGTCTTTGTCTTAACTTTAGTATGCTCCAAATTTTCTAAATCTATCATATCGACCGTCTAGCAATTCCTGTTCGGTCTTTTGCAGAAGCTCAGCAAATTCATGTACTAAAAGCTGCTTAAGGTAATCCAATGAATAGGACGGATCATTGTCGAATCCGCCATCAACTTCTGGAATTACACCCTCAATCACTTGCATCTCTAACAAATCCTTGGGACGCAACTTCATTACCGATGCAGCTTCTTTTGCTCTTTCAGAATCTCTCCACAATATGCTGGCAAAGCCCTCAGGAGACAGTATTGAGTATATGGAGTAATTAAACATGAAAACTTTGTCAGCAAGTGCAAGTGCCAGTGCACCACCACTGCCACCTTCTCCAACGATGACTGATAGTACAGGAACTTTTAGACCTGCCATATTAAACAGGTTTTGCGCAATAGCTTCACCCTGTCCTCTTTCCTCCGCACTTGCGGCAGGATACGCGCCACTAGTATTGATAAGGGTGAGTATCGGGCGTCCAAACTTTTCAGCCTGCATCATAAGGCGCAAAGCCTTACGATAGCCTTCAGGATGCGGTTGTCCAAAATTTGTTGCCACATTTTCCTGCAGATTGCTTCCCTTCTGGGTAGCTATAACAGTAATGGGCATATCACCTAAGTAGCCTACTCCGCCCACAATGGCTCCGTCGTCGCGGAAGTTACGATCTCCATGAAATTCTACAAAATCAGTAACGATATGAGCTATAACATCTCTGGACGTAGGTCGAGTTGCTTTTCTAGAAATTTCTACTACTTCTGACGGTTCTGTATCACAGGGTTCGCCAAAATACTGAAAAGTTGTACCCTCACAAGCCACTGGTTTGCGACAGTGCAACTTTAAAATGTTCCCAAGGGTGCCTTTCATATTGTCACGACTTACAATCTTGTCGATGAAACCATTCTCTTGCGCAAATTCAGCGCTTTGAAAATTGTCAGGTAAACGCTTTTTTATTGTTTGCTCGATAACTCTTCTTCCCGCAAAGCCTATTAGCGCTCCAGGTTCTGCCAGCACAATATCACCAAGCATGGCATAACTAGCGGTAACACCCCCCGTAGTAGGATCGGTAAGTACCGTGATATACAACAGACCCGCATCAGAATGGCGCTTAACAGCAGCGCTTACTTTCGCCATTTGCATAAGAGAGATAATGCCCTCCTGCATGCGAGCACCACCAGAGGCTGTAAAAATTGTGATAGGTAAACAATTTTCAATAGCTTTTTCGAAAGCCCTGGTAATCTTTTCGCCCACCACTGAACCCATTGAACCCATGATGAAATTGCTGTCCATGACACAGAGTACGGTATCTACACCATGGATAAGACATCTGCCTGTCACTACTGCCTCATTAACGTCTAAGGCATCGGCCAATGCAGCCACTTTCTGTGCGTAACCTGGAAAATCGATAGGATCGCTTGAAGTAAGATTTTCATCCCACTCATTAAAACTATCTTTATCTGTAACTAGGCGAATGGTTTCCCAGGCCGAGATACGGAAGTGTCCTTTACAATCTGGACACACCTTATAGGAACATAGTTGTCTACTGTAAATCGTGCCTTGGCATTTGCCACATTTTACCCACATGCCATCAGGAACGCTAGGTTCATTACCCTGAGAGAATAGAGTTTCATTGCTATCTATCCCTTGATCCATCAGGGCATCGCTATGAGAATCAGAATTGCTTTTTGAGTTGTGTCGCGCACTGCCAGGAAAGAGAGTGCGCAATTGCTTCGTTTCAGGCAAAATCATGGCTTTATCTCCTGCGACTCTATCATCTGTGCCAAGGTAGTGGTGTAGTACTCGCCCTGCAAGAAATTCTCACTTTCTAATATTTGCAGCTGGAAATCAATGTTTGTTTTTATACCGCTTATCACTAGTTCCCCTAAGGCTCTATTCATTTTCGCAATAGCCTCTTCGCGACTTTCTCCATGGCTAATTACTTTCGCAAGCATAGAATCATAGAAGGTTGGCACCGTATACCCTGCATAAATACCCGAATCAACACGGATGCCTAAGCCCCCCGCAGGCAAGAACAAGTAATCTATAAGTCCTGCTGTAGTGGCGTTTATGCGGCATTCAATAGAGTGACCATTGAGCTGCACATCTTCTTGCCTGATAGATAACCTATTGCCGCGCGCTATTGAAATTTGCTCCTTAACGATATCGAAGCCAGTTATCATTTCCGTTATGGGATGCTCTACCTGTATTCGTGTGTTCATCTCCATAAAGTAAAAACGCTTGTCTTCATCCATTAAGAATTCAACAGTGCCTGCATTTTTGTAGTCGCAGGCACGAGCTGCAAGTATCGCAATTTCACCAAGCTGAGCTCTAAGTTCAGGATTCATACCAATTGAAGGGGCCTCTTCAAGTACTTTCTGATTGCGCAATTGCATGGAGCATTCACGTTCGCCTAAATGTATGATGTTTCCGTGCTCATCTGCAATAATTTGTACCTCGATGTGACGGGCATTTCTTATTACCTTCTCCATATATATGGCGTCATTCGAAAAAGCTAGGCGCGCCTCTGTTTTAGCAGCAGCATAGCTTTCTCTTAATTCATTCTCGTTTTCACAAAGGCGAATGCCTTTTCCGCCACCGCCTGCAGAAGCTTTCAGTAATACGGGATATCCATAAGAATTGGCAAATTCCACAGCCTCTTCCACACAGTCAACTGTTCCATCGCTACCAGGAATGGTAGGGACACCAGCGCTCTTCATAAGCGTGCGAGCATTTGCCTTATTTCCCATGGCACTAATAGCATCAGCAGAGGGCCCAATGAATTTAATATTGCAATCCTCACACATGGCAACGAAGGTATCGTTTTCTGACAAGAAGCCAAACCCTGGATGCACAGCATCAGCCTTAGTTAAAAGCACAGCAGACAGTATGTTATGCATATTTAAATAGCTATCCTTGCTAGGAGAAGCTCCTACACATACAGCTTCGTCTGCCATCTGTACATGAAGTGCGTCACGGTCTGCCTCTGAAAAAATTGCAACGGTAGCTATGCCCAACTCTTTGCAGGCTCTAATAATGCGTACGGCAATCTCTCCCCTGTTGGCGATTAAAATTTTGTTAAACATTTTGTGTATCTATCTAGTATTTTGATGAATAGAAATGGCGGCTTATTAAACTTCGAGCCTAAATAAAGGCATGCATGCCTCTACCATAGCCTCATTTGACACAAAGATTTCTGCCACGACGCCATCTACGTCAGCAAGTACTGGACTCATGAGCTTCATGGCTTCTAGGATACAGAGGGTGTCGCCCTTGCTCACTCTTTGACCTACCTTTACAAAGGCTGGACTTTCAGGATTGGGGCTATCGTAATAAGTTCCCACTATAGGTGAACTTATTATATGTGCCTGAGTATCCACCTCTGGAATAGGTAAAGGTGCAATTTCCTCTGCCGCCCGTGATACAGCAACTGAAGGAAGAACCTTTGGCTGCTGATGTTCTAGCTGTGAATGTGGTGCTATAGGAGCCCCTTGCTTGCCGATACTTAAATGTACTCCGTCAATAGATAACGAATACTCCGTAAAGGATGACTTTTCCAGCCATTCAGTCAGTTCTCTGACCTCTTCATATTTCATTGTTTTCCTCACTAATTGCTACCTTATGGCTCAAATATCTCACTATTTGAGCTACCTCAGAATTGGACACTTCAAATAATAGCACGATTTGTGAGGACAGATGTAGCACTTCATGACTACCTCTGTTCAGGAAATTTTTCTAAAAGGAAAGAGTAGCCTCAGCTCAAGGCTTCGCTGGCATTGTAGGAGCTTCTCACCAAGGGGGCTGATGCCACGAAACCAAAACTTTTTTGTTGGGCTAGCTGCTTATATTCTTCGAAAACCTTTGGTTCTATGAAGGCTTGGACGGGATGGTGGTTTAGGCTAGGGGCTAGGTACTGTCCAATAGTTAACAATTCGCAGTTCACTTTTCTTAGCTCATCGAAAAGTTCCAGCACTTCTTCTTTAGTCTCCCCTAGTCCCAACATGATTCCTGACTTTGTTTTTATATCGGGGTCTAGTCGCTTGATTTCTGCCAGCATCTCAAGTGAACCTTGATAGTCGGCTTGCGCACGCACCTGCGGGTAAAGCGCTGCCACTGTTTCCATGTTGTGACTGATGACATCAGGTTTCGCCTGTACCACTACGCCTAAAGCCTCTTTGCTTCCCCCAAAATCAGGAATAAGAACCTCAATGGCAGTTCCTGGTGAGAACTCCTTGATAGCACGAATAGTTGCAGCGAAGTGTGCTGCTCCTCCATCCGGTAAGTCATCCCTTGTGACTGAGGTGATAACAACATACTGCAAAGCCAACTGTTTTACTGCTAAGGCAACATTGCCTGGTTCTGCTGCGTCAAGCTCTTTCGGCTTTGCTGTTCTAACATTACAAAAGCGGCAGTTGCGCGTACAGTCTGTGCCCATAATCATGAAGGTTGCTGTTTTTCGAGAAAAGCAATCTGAATAATTGGGGCAATTGGCCTCCTTGCATACCGTATTCAGACCCAGCTCTTTAAGTAAACCTTCAACTTCACTTTGCTCGGGACTTGACTTGCGTGAGATTCGCAGCCAGTCTGGCTTGCGCAGCCTATTATGTCCACTTTCGGTCTGTGTATTTGGCTTAATCGAAGACACAGGATAGGAACTCCTCTGCTGTGATGCTTCCCAAATAGGGAGCCAGGTCTATCTTGCTCAAGACATCATCAAAAACCTCGCGCTGATACGCCAGACCTAGCAATTGCTTTTCTAAGGCATCAACAGGAACAGTCCCTAGGAAATCTCCACGAATGGCACAATCAGCTACTGCGCCCCTTGTTACCTTCAAGAAAACTTCTACCTTGCCAGCAGGAAAACGCTTCGATACATGCAGGTCAAATTTTGGCGTCTTTCTATGTATCCAGTCTAGGTTTCCGTACTTTTCTTGATAGATGTGTCCGATTTGAACACCCTGCTCCTCACTAAGTTGATAGGGTGTCGCACCTGTCTTTGCAAGAAGCGTTGACTTGAATTGTTGGGCAAACTCCTCCGTCGTATTGCCTAGCGACAGTTCTTGTGCGTCAGCATACTCCTTAACATTAAGCACGCGACTACGAATAGATTTAACTGCTTTTGTACGGAACTTTTCATCGTCTACGCGCAATACTTCTGCCAATAGTCCTAGGTCCGCATCAAACAGCAGTGACCCGTGTGTACAAGACTTACCTGCATGCAGGTGTTGAGCCATCCCAGAAATCTTTTTCCCTGCCAACAAGATATCATTTCTTCCCTCAAGTTTTGCAGGGATTCTCATCTCTGAAAGCACCTCTATGAGCAACTCTGCGAACTGCGTACGCGCTTCTTTTTGGGGAAAGGCATCAATTGCCCCTGATTCATCTGTGTTTACAGGCAAAATCAAGCTAAGTAAAAAAGTTCCCGCATCAGTAAAGATTGCTCCCCCACCGCTGGGTCTGCGAACAATCGCTACATCCTTTTCAGTAGCGCGATTTTTGTCCACCTCAAGCTCTACAATCTGGTACTGACCAATCATGACACAGGGCTTCGTTTGCCACAGCATGATTATAGGCTGAGTCAAGTCAGCATGATGCAGCAAATAATCTTCAACTGAAAAGTGATAGGCAGCATCAAGGCTGCCACTTTCGAGATAAAGCATTAGTCCTTCTTGTAGAAAGGTGGCTTTACGACCTCTGCTTCTGCCTTGCGCTTACGAATGCCAATCTCTAGTTTTGTCCCTTCGCTAGCAAGTCTCTTTGGTACATAGGCAGTAGCTATTCCCACTCCCAATGATGGGGAGTGTGAGCCACTGGCAACAACACCTACCTGCTTCTCGCCATCTAGCACAGGATAGCCTGCTCTGGGGATTCCGCCCGTGATTTTCAGGTAGACTAACTTTTCTTTGCAACCTTCTTCACGTGCCTTTGCTACGGCCTCTGCCCCTATATAGTCAGTTTTTACCTTTGGGCATACCCAACCCAGTCCAGCCTCAATGGGATTACGGCTGCGGTCCATGTCGTTGCCGTAAAGGTGATAACCCATCTCTAGACGCAAGGTATCACGTGCACCTAATCCTACAGGGGTCACGTTCTCGAAAGACATAAGAGCACGCCAAACAGCTACGGCATCATCTTTGTGCATAATAAGCTCTACACCATCTTCGCCGGTGTAACCTGTGCGAGCAACAAGCATATGTGCCCCACCAATCATGGTCAACGGTGCTAGATAGAAACGCTTTGGCGGAGTCCAGTCCTCAACATTGTCCTCTTCAAACTCTTCAACTTCTGCCAGTTCTGCGATAACAGCCAGAGCCTCTGGACCCTGCACAGCTATGAGAGCTGTGCGCTCTGACTCGTCAAATATTTCAACGTCCTTTGGGCAATGCTTCCTAAGCCAATCAAGGTCAGTCACTGCATTGCTGGCATTCACTATTAGCATAAATTCTGCGCCCGTATTATAGACAATGAGATCATCAATAATATGACCTCCCTTGTCTAGCATTAGACTATATTGGGCAGCACCAACATCTTCGATTTTATCAAGGTCATTGGTCAGCATTTTTTGCAAGAACTGCCATGCCCCTTCGCCGCGCACTCTTAAGGTTGCCATATGAGACACGTCGAAAATACCAACTGATTCGCGTGTCGCCAAATGCTCATCAACAATACCTTGGTATTGCAAGGGCATATCGAAACCAGCGAAAGAAGCCATTGTCGCCCCCAAAGAAAGGTGCTCCTCATGCAGAGGGGTCTTGCTTATTTCAGCTACGCTGTTCTTATCTTTGTCTTTGCTCATTTAAGCTACCTTTCAAATAAGAGGGAAACTAGTCTGACCCGCCTCTTAAGGCAATGACGACATTATAGTACCACTGCACTAAGAAAAAGGGGTTATTTACATCTTCGGTTGCCACAAGGGGAACACGGGCAACAAGTCTACCACGCTGCGTAAAGGAAATATGTCCCAACATATCCCCTCTGCGCACAGGGGACCGCGTACTGTTGATCTCTATACTCTGTTCTATTGGTCCTGCAACATCAAGTACATGCAGTGAAACATCTTCGCTAACAGCAGCCTGTACCGTTCTATCAGGAAAATTGCTTACCTGTGCCCTACCTTTAACGGCATTCTTTATTGCAAGGTCTTGTGTTCGATAGTGAGTAAAGCCAAAGTCCAGCAAGTGACGTGCATCAAAGAAGCGGTCGACGTCGGCACGTGCACCCAAGACAACAGCAATCAACTCTAAACCCAATTCATCCCTTTGCGCTGACATGGCAAGGCTATGTCCTGCACCGCTGGTAAATCCCGTTTTAACTCCTGTTGCGCCTTCATAAGATTGCAGTAAGATATTGGTATTTACCCACTCCTGGCTTCCTCTGCCGATTTCAAAGTTCAGCTCTGCAGTTCCGACAACTTCGCGAATCTCTGGGATTGAGAGGGCAAACCGTGACAGGGTTGCGATATCACGTGCTGTAGAAAATTGACCTTGCTGGTCAATGCCTGAAGCATTTCTAAATTGGGTATCATTCATTCCTAGTTGTTCTGCACGTTCATTCATCATCTCTGCAAAACTAGGTACATCTCCCGCAATTTCAACTGCTACAGCATGGGCTGCATCATTTCCTGAAACTATAAGAAGTGCCTGGATCAGTTGTTCACGAGTAAGAACGTCACCTTCCCTTAAATGTGCTCTGGATTCAGCAGGACCAATGGGCATGGCTGGCATAACAAACTCTTCATCGCTGTCCATATTCTCCACAACGAGAATCGCAGTCATAATCTTTGATATTGATGCGGGAGGTCGTCTTTCGTCTAGATTGCGCGACCAAAGAATGCGACCATCACCGTCAACCAAGGCACCTGCTGCCATCGTAACGTCTGGCATGATTTCATGCTGAATATCAAACTCAGTCCAGCTTGCTCCATCTAATTGATCTGTATCACGAACACTAGCAGAAACTACAGGAGGTATTGCCGCTGACGTAAACAGCGCAAGAACAATCACAAAAATTGCTATGGATCGCCTGAAGAATTGCATATATCTGAATACCTTCTCGTCGTAAACTAATCGTGAAAGACGCTGTCGCCCAGTACCGTAAATCCGGCGTCTTCTATAATCTGAACTGCATGGGGAGTTTTGAAGCGACAAAAACTAATAGCCTGTTTACTCGAAGGATCAACAATGCAATAGGCATAGCTTATATCAATATCAGCCTGAGCAATAACATCAAAAAGCTTACTTAAGGCGCCAGGTGCATCAGGAATGGCAACAGCCACAACGTCTGTAGTGGCCACAGAAAAGTCCGCTTCCTTAAGTATCCCTAGGGCATATTCAGTCTTGTCACAAATAATGCGCACAACACCAAAGTCGCCCTCTTTTGAAAGGAAGAGCGCATGCATATTTATAGCATGCTCACCCAGCACACCCGTAAGCTGATTAAGGCGGCCTGGAGCATCTTCTAAGAATACTGAAAGTTGTTGTGCCATCTAGGCCTCCCCAATTGTTTTAGTCATTGCTGCTGGCAGGTGGTTTTGTGCCTACCCGCACAATCGCATCTACTGTTCTATAGTTACTGGTAAAGGTTTGTTCCCTAACTATCCTATCGCCATCACGCACTGTATAGTACACATTGACTGTGCCACCACGTTGCCCAGCGCGCTCTACTTCACGTTCTCCCCTAGGAATAGTGTTATCACGAACCTCAGAAGTACTAAAATTTTGGCGGCTAAAAGTTCCCGTTCTAATATCTACATCATATCCTGGATCTGTTCCAAAGAAGGAAATCGTCACAGAAGAATTAGTCGAAGAGGTTGAGATTAACACGTAACTGTCTAAAGTGTTCCTAAAGCGGAAATCGGGACCTTGAGCAGCAATGGCAGCATCTCTACCCGGTTCGTAAGAACTCAAAAATACCGAGTGATTAATGCGTTGTGTTATCTGGAAGCCAGATTTCATAGCTGCGTTAAACATGGTGGTTGAGACCTGACAGATTCCACCTCCGACAGCAGTAGACATTTCACCCTGTACAATAACGCCTGCGGCCTGGAATCCATCAGCTGCGGTGCGGTAGCCTGTTGCACCGTTAATAGAGAATTCTTCACCAGGGGCAACTAAAATCCCATCAAGCATACGTGCCATAAGTTGAATGTTGTGTAGTCGCGGAGCATTACCCAAGCTAAAGTTTGTAGTAAAGCTTCCTACCTGCTCACGAATGCCCATTCCCTCAGCATCTTCTGTGCTGCGACGAGGAGCAATATCTCTCATAGTGACTTCGACAGTACGTGCATCTTCATCCTGATTTAGAAGTACCTCTGTCAAATCGAGCGCAAGTTGCTCTGCGTCAACACCAGAACCTATCCGTGACGGTCGAATACTCACATCATCACCATCGACAACAAATTGAGCATTTCTGGGAGAACTGCCAACATCTGCCCCTAATCGGCCGATAATTCGCTCGCTCACTTCTTCAGTCGATATAAGAATTTCTAGACTGTGCTCCGCAGCAGATATGGACTCTGCCGAAGAAAGTACAATATCTTCTTCATCTATCCTGTCACTACGTCTAAATTCAAGAAGTCCCGCAAGGGCATCAGAATCAAAAGTCCAACTTTGGTCATCATAGTTAACATCAAGCGACAACGCTGTTGCCTCTTTAGCAATGTCTGCAACACGCTGAGCTTCCTCGTTATCAATGTAGCGAGGATAGACCTCCATGGGCAACAACAAGTCACTGTCTTGCGCAAGGACAGCATCTGCCATAAGGGCAAGCAGTTGCTGTTCATCTACAACAAGGCCATCACTTCCTACATCAATATAGAAACCATCTTCTTCTCGGACGACCTTTGAGTCGACTGGTTCAACATTGACCATTTCGCGAATAGGCTCAAATGTTTCTGTAGCCAAATCTTCGTTAGTCGAAAATTCTAAATTGAAACGATGGGCCTCAAAGTAACTCATGAAACGATCTTGCAAGGCATCAAAGATGTTTCCCTGGCGACCAAAGTCATATGCTTGTGCAACCGCTTTAGTAGTATCAAAGCTCAGTTCGATATCTTCAGGCAATAAGGCCCAACTGTAAGGATTCTCTTCACCATTTTCGTCAGAGGCCTCTGTGCTTGCACTATCCTCTGTAGCAGATTCTTCTGCATCAACATCATCATCCTCAGAATCAGGTTCAAAAGTGATGACTATCGGAATCTCGGCATAGCTAGCTAGCCTGTCATCCAGATAAGCCTGTGCGTCCTCAGGGGTTTTGCCACCGACTTCTATATTGGATACTACAACATTACGATGTATTTTTCCCCAGCTTGAAAGATACTCAAAGGCAAGCACTCCACCCAACAGTAAGGCCAAAACTGTAAGAGGTATGGCAAGGCGCAGGAACCTCTTGCGGCGCAGTTTCTTCGCCTTCTCTTTCTGAATCATTTCTTTTCTTTTTAGCGCTGCAGATTTCTTGCCTTGAGCATTCTGATTAAGCTGCTCATTGACATCATCATGTCGCACATCATCCAGCACGCGCTTTAAAAGCTCTTTATCGCTAAGCTTCATTGCAAGATTCTTCCTGTCGCATTTTTGCACTTCGTATCAGTTGAATGCCATCATACACGTAAGCTATCAAGGTCATAAATGAGAACAATAGACCTAAGTAAATAAGCCAAATCCACACAAAATAAGGGTCTGCGGAAAATCCAGGAAACGCAGTGGAGTCTGTCCACCCTAAACCGGCAGGTATAGTCCCAATGCCCAATATTAAACCTGCAAAACCCGTCAACAACAAGGTTGTCGTAATCTTTCCAATATTGCGAATTCTAATCTCTACTTCCGTTATCTTGCGCACAATCGCTAGTCCTGAGAGCAAGAAAAAATCCCTAAAGATGGCAAATATCAAAATCCAAATGGGTAGCTCACCTATGACAAAGAGGGCAAGTACCCCACATCCTAGTAGAAGTCTGTCGACCAGAGGATCGATTGCCTTACCAAATTCGGTTACAGTATTAGTCTTCCTTGCAATATAGCCATCAACGAAATCAGTAAGTCCTGCTAGAGCAAAGAGCGAAAAGGCTAATAGATTATTTCCTTCGTTGATAATGAGAACAAAGACCAAAGGAACCAAAAGTAGACGTAAGAAGGTTATAACATTAGGAATCGTCAGTATGCGCTCAGGCTTAATTTGACCCTTATCAGCGGGGCTCTTAGCAACTACTGCCTCATCCTGCTTGTCAGAATGATTTGTAGGCTTATCTTCATTATGGAGCGCAGAAAATACCATGGTAGTCATGATAGCGAACTGCGGCTAACTATACTTGTACCTCAACACCTGCTGAAATAAACTTGTCAACTAGTTCAGGTACTGTCAAGGATGCTTTTTGTTGACCTGTTGCCTCAAAGATAATGTCGCCTTCGCGCATAAGTACAAGCCTATTGCCATACTTGATGGCATCTGCCATGTTATGTGTGACCATAAGCGTTGTGAGGTAGCTTTCTTCAATCAGGTGTACAGAGATTTCCAACACCTTTGCAGCTGTCTTTGGATCTAGTGCTGCTGTATGCTCATCAAGTAGTAATATCTTCGGGTTTTGCAAAGTCGCCATAAGCAAGGTAATCGCCTGACGCTGCCCCCCTGAAAGTAATCCTATGCGCGTATTGAGTCTATCCTCAAGCCCTAAATCTAGGCGAGAGAGAAGTTCGCGGTACTGGACGCGCTCTGCCGCTTTAATACCGCGCTTGAAAGTGCGTTTATTTCCACGGCGATGTGCAAGAGCAAGATTCTCTTCGATAGTCATGTCAGGAGCTGTGCCTCGCATGGGGTCCTGGAAAACACGTCCCACATATTTTGCGCGCGCATGCTCTGACATGAAGGTAATGTCTTTGCCATCTAGAACGATTTTGCCATTATCTGGCAGATAACTTCCTGAAACAGTGTTGAGCATCGTCGATTTACCTGAACCATTGCCCCCAATAACAACAACGAAGTCGCCCTCTTCCAGTAGTAAGCCCAGGTCCTTTAGGGCGTGAACTTCGTTGACTGTTCCTGTATTAAAGCTTAGGTTGACTTTATTAAGTGCTAGCATTTGCCTATCCCTCACTTCGCTTAGCTGGGGCTTTGCCTGCTGATTCTAGCGAATCTTTTTTGCCAGTCTTTTTAAAGCTACCCCTCTTGTGTCTGA